>Ga0206909_1057_pt2 | contig 17390 bp, 24 predicted proteins | sample Alteio_BWOrgHeat_76_FD_152943 | JGI IMG/M metagenome (GOLD analysis project Ga0206909, IMG submission 152943) | Enriched cells from forest soil in Barre Woods Harvard Forest LTER site, Petersham, Massachusetts, United States -... | ecosystem: Environmental > Terrestrial > Soil > Temperate forest >...
CAGGTGAAAAAGCAGTCATAAAATCAGGTTCTTCCAGTGTGATGATTAATGGTAAACCTGCAGCAAGACAGGATGATCCTACTGATCACGATGGAAAAATTACCTCAGGTTCAAGTAATGTCAAGATTGGAAGTGGTGGAAATCTTGTCAATTTTGGTAATAAAGGAACTATAAATATTGGCGGAAATGGGAAGGAGGTGAATATTGGGAAAGCAGTAGAAGAAGCAGCAATTGAGAACATCGGATTAGGAGAAGAAGAAATAGTAGAAGGTATTCCATTAGATGAAATTGGCGTTGGCGAAGCAATGCAGATCGATGGAGTGAGAAGAATTGTCTTATCGACAGAGCAGCTGAAAAATCTTAAGCGGTTTATAAAAAAAATTCCTGCTAATGTAAAAAAAATAACTATTAAGAACTTACCTAAAGGAGAAAAATCATTTAGGGCAGAATCTGCAGGGAAAGTACTAGGTTCCAAAGCGATTTATGAAAAGCAAATTGATGTGAATGGAAATACAATTAGTTATACTAAAACAACGTATGATCCTTTTGGAAAAGTTGTACATCAGAAAGATAAATTTTAACTTATATAGTACTGAGGAAGAGATGATGAATAGGCATTTTCAAATATTAGAATCACTTTTAAATTTTAATCAACCATTGAATGAATTAAAAAAAAATTTAAAGACATTACCATGGGATAATGAAAATGAAATTATTGTTTTGAAAAGGATTCATGTCATTAAAATTCTTGAGAGATATATTAACAAAGAATTGAATTCTGATGAAATATCAGAGTGGGCTAATCTTATAGAAGGAAGAGAAGATGTTGGATTTGAACAGAATAATGAAGATGTTCTAAAGAAAGTAATATTTGAAATGGCTAATCCAGAAATTAATGGACCACTTACTGATTATTTTGCAGTTAAATGGATCTCTTACTTGAGATGATTGATGTGTCAAAGCTATTTCCACAGAATAATGAAAATGAAATTATTGTTTTGAAAAGGATTTATGTCATTAAAATTCTTGAGAAATATACTGAAGGTGTATTCATCGACGGAACAAAGGTTAATGTTAATCAGTAAGATAGGGAGAATTTATGAAACCGACAGCCAGAGTCGATGATACGCATAAATGTGATAAACATGGCGGTGAAAAAATTATAGAAGGCTCACCTAATGTTTTTATTAGCAATAAACCTGCCGCTCGACAGGATGATCCTACTGATCACGATGGAAAAATTACATCGGGTTCGAGTAACGTCAAGATTGGAAGTGGTGGAAATTCTGTCAATTTTGGTAATAAAGGAACTATAAATATTGGCGGAAATGGGAGGGAAGTGAATATTGGCGGTAATAACAAGATAGAGGATATTCTGGATGTTGCTTTAGGTATAGTAAGTATGGTTGGCGGATTGTTTGGAGATGAGGCAGGAGTTGGAGAGGTTACGCAAATTGCAGGATATAAACTTACTAAACATGCATTAGAAAGAATGGCAGAAAGAAATGTTTCAAAAGAAGCGGTTGAAGATGCTTTGAAAAATCCTTTAAAAGTAAGCGACGTAAAATATGATCCTAGAGGATGGCCTAGTCAAAGATATATAGGAAAAAACGCAGATGTGGCTATAAATCCTGAAAATAAAAATATTGTGTCTGTTAATCCGGTTTCTTCTGAAAGGATTAATAAACTTAATTTTCACAACTCAACAAGGAGTAAGTTAGATGAAAATTCAATTAACTGAAAATGAATTCAATTATTTTTTGAGTCAGAATTTTTTTCCAGAAAAATATAAGGGTTTTTTGAAAAATAACATAGATGTAAATTTTAAATTAACTATAACTGAAGATGATGCTGATGAAATTAGAGAAATTTGTATGGATTACCTGCCTGTCTATGGATTTGATAGTAACTATGAACTTAACGAACAAGGAAAAATTCTTGAAAAATTGATTGATAAATTTTTTATAGGGTAGTTATTTTATAAAGCTTAGAAAATATATATTTTAACATTATTGAGATTTAATTAAAAACATGGATTGTTTCGACCTTCTTATGAACTCGATGGAAAAGCACCGATTAGAGATTCAAATGGTAATAATCACTTTCCAACGACAGGAGATTAAAATATGGCATCTGATTCATTTGTGATTCAATCTGGAAAAGTTCGATTTTTTGAAAACGATACAGTGATTATATTGCTTGCATCTTCACTTCAAATTTCGCCTGGATCACCAACCGAACTTACAACAAAAAGCGGGTTTTATATTGCGTGTGGGTTGCTCTATCTAGCTGAAAAAATTAGAAAAGGTGAAGCTATCGACAAAAATAATAGTTATTTTGAAGTTGAAGGCGGTGATGTTTATGTCTATGGAGATGGAAATTCTATTTTTTTGAAAGCAGCCGATCAATTTCATAAAGATGCACCTCCTGCAAAATTAACTGTAGAAGAAGCGGCTGAGTTTGGTAAAAAATTATTTGAATTAGCACATAAAATATGGCTAATAGACAATATTTGGGCAAATTAACATTTATTTAGGATTATATTATTTTACAATTGGAGATAGATATGGTGAATGTTTTTTCTATTGGAGATTTACAATATATTAGTTTTCTTGAAAAAAAACCAAAAAGTTTATTAAGTGCTTCAACAAAATCTGTTTCTCCTGCGGAAATTTGCTTGCATAAAATGTTGATAATTTCTTGTGGTCTTCTCTATTTGGTAAACGATATTCTAAACAAAAAAATAATGACTAAAGAAAATAGCTATATATTTATTAATCCATATATTTATCTCTATGGAGAAGGTAAAAATATTTTTCTTAAGGCTGCTTCAGTGGAGTTTGTTCCGCCAGCAAAATTGAGTCTTTGGGATGCTTCTAATTTAAGTGAAAAGTTGTTTGAACTCTATAAAAAAGGGAATAAATTTTAATTTATATGCTATTTTGGAAAACATTATGAATAGATATTTTCAAAAATTAGAATCACTTTTAAACTTTAATCAACCATTGAATGAATTAAAAAAATATTTAAAGACATTGCCATGGGATAATGAAAATGAAATTATTGTTTTGAAAAGGATTTATGTCATTAAAATTCCTGAAAAATATACAGAAGGTATATTCATCAACGGAACAAAGGTCAATATCAATCAGTAAGATAAGGAGCATATATGAAACCAGCAGCCAGAGTTGATGATACGCATAAATGTGATAAACATGGCGGTGAGAAAATTATAGAAGGTTCTCCTAATGTATTTACTAACAATAAACCTGCCGCTCGACAGGGCGATCATGCGAAATGTAAAACAGGTGAAAAAGCAGTCATAAAATCAGGTTCTTCCAGTGTGATGATTAATGGTAAACCTGCAGCAAGACAGGATGATCCTACTGATCACGATGGAAAAATTACCTCAGGTTCAAGTAATGTCAAGATTGGAAGTGGTGGAAATCTTGTCAATTTTGGTAATAAAGGAACTATAAATATTGGCGGAAATGGGAAGGAGGTGAATATTGGACGAGCAGCTTCTACAGCAGCGGATATATTAAATATTGGTTTAGGTGTAAGCGAATTTATTGCTGGAATTCCTTTGGATGAAACAGGTGTTGGGGAGGTTATGCAAGCAGAGGGGGTAGATGAAATAATTACTGGTCTTTCAAGGAAAAGTGTTGAAAAGCCAGATGTGGTTAATCCAAAGTTAAAAAATTTAGTAGACGATTTATATAAAGGAAAAAATACCAAAGAGCCTATTGGAACAGGTAGTACTGCTGATGCCATTCGTCGAGAAAAACAAACGGGTAAGCCAGTTGGTGGAAAATTTCATGAACAAAAGGGTCAGGAATATAGTAAAGCTTTAGAAAAATGGCTTCAAAAAAACCAAAATGCTTCACAAAGTGATAGAAAAGCCGCCCAATCAATTTTAGATGATTTAAATGATGCAGGAGGAAACGGTGAATGAATGAATTAACATATGACAATTTTGTTGAAAAATTGTTAAAAGAAATTCCAGAACTTGTACCAACATATAATGAGTATATCGCTGACTATGATGAAATATTGCCTCATGTATTTTTAGGTGAAGTAACACGTTATGCTATTAATAAATATAAACGATATTTAAATCATGAAATTAAATTAGAAGGTTTAATAAAATTAATCAATTTTTTAGAACAAGCAATAAAGTCAAATGATAAAAAAACACAAGAGTTAGTTTCGGTTTCATTTTTAGAAAATTTAGATAAAAATGATAAATATTATCAAGGATTTAAAGCTTTACTAGGGGAAAGTCTTAAAATGGAGTTGGCGAACTATGAAAATAATCGGGAGTCTCAAAAATAAATGTTATGTTGACTGCAGAAGAAAGAGATTTATTGCTTGATAAAGTTGTTATACCGCCTCATCTAAAAGAAATTATATTAAATATTCCAGAGAATTCTGAAATAATATTTCTGAAGATGATTCCTCTGATTTAATAGGCTTTGATTTACATGCTGAGCCAACAAATGAGGGTTTAATATTAGAACGTTTAATTGATAAATTTTTTATAGGGTAGTTATTTTGTAAGGATGAGAAAATATATATTTTAACAATATTGAGATTTAATTAAACACACTGGATTGCTTAGACCTTCAGTTTTGCAATAGCACCAAGGTAGCAGTAAATATTCTAACTATAGTATAGGAGATCAATATGACTAAACACTGTTGTGAAGAAATGAGTGATCTTCTCAATGAGGGAAGAATTGCTGTAGTTTATATCGCGTCGTATAGAAAATATGCAATGCATGTCAATAAGCACAAATTTGAGAAAATAGATTATTGTCCCTGGTGTGGGACTCGTCTTCCTGAGTCATTGCAAAATAAATATTTTGAAGAACTGAAAAAATTAGGCATCTATGATCCTGTTAAAGAGGCTGAAAAAATTCCAACTGAGTTTAAAGACGATGCCTGGTGGAAAAGTGGAAAGTACGCAAACATTTTATAGACTAAGACAATTTTTTTGAGGATTAATTTATGCATAAATACTGCTGCGATAAAATTGAGACTTCACTTGGAGATAAAACCATTAAAATCAAATATTTTCCTGTATTCAGGCAATATGTCATTAAACATAAAGATAATTATGCCTCACGAACAATTCAATTTTGTCCGTGGTGCGGCAGTAAATTTCCAAAATCGCTTGCTAAAGAATGGTCTGATGAACTCGAAAAAATAGGTTTTGATGACCTGCTTGATGAAAATATTCCAGATGAATTTAAAAATGACAGCTGGTGGAAAAATAGGAAATGTTATGTATAATATGATAAAAAAATTATTAAAAAATCCAGAAGATTTTGATTTTTTTCAGGCAGTCAGACTATTAGAAGAATATGTCACTCTGGAAAATTTACATATCAATAATACTTATTCGTTATTTGAAAATGAATATTTTCGTTTTAAACATAATGTATCTTTGGCTTTTCCTGCGAACGAAATCACAAAAATTTCAAAACAGAACTCTCGCTGGGAAATACATACCAATATAATGGGTTTAATAGGCCCGACTGGTGTATTGCATAATCACCATACGGCATTAATCATTGAGCGTTTACAGCATAAAGATTCTTCATTGTGCGATTTTCTCAATATATTCCAGCATCGTTTAGTCAGCTTCTTTTATTTTTCCTGGAAAAAAAACCATTTTTATGCAGATAAGCAATCAAAAAATGCTCAAATCTTACTCTCGCTGATGGGGCAAGGTACACCTTCTCTGCAAAACCGTGAAAATATTCCAGATGAAGTGATGCTTTATTATGCGTCCTATTTTTCCCGGCGTCATCCTTCTGTGTCAGGTTTGGAGGCTGTATTAACAGATTATTTTAAGGTTCAGATGAGAGTAAAAAATTATCAAAAAAAATGGATGCGGCTTTCAGATAAAGAACAAAGCCAATTAAGTTGTTGTATGAATAAACAATGGGAAAAAAAAGAAAATAAATATAATCAACTGGGTGTAGACGCAATATGCGGACAGCGCCAACTTCAATATCAATATCATTTTAGTTTAGTTGCAGGCCCTTTAGAGATCGAAAAATTCATGTCATTTTTGCCGGATCAAAAAAATTTTGCTTTAGTAACATCATTGATCAGGCGATGTGCGGGCATCGAAAATACTTTTGATATTAAGCTCGTGCTAAGCGCAAAAGCTGTTCCTTATTGTAAACCAGGTGATGTAACTTCAGCCAGATTGGGTTGGAATACCTGGTTAAAGTCAAGGGAATTTGTATCTGATGCAGATAATACCATTTTATATATAAGGAGTTGGTTATGAGTGTGGATTTGAAAGCAGTAATTCAGAAATTAAATAATACTTGTCATATAAGTCTTGAAGCATCAGCGGCATTTTGTTTAACAAAAACGCATTATAATATTGAAGTTGAGCACTGGTTATTAAAATTAATGGAAAATAAGCAAAGTGATATCGCGATATTATTATCTGCACTTTCTGTGGATTTTGGAATTTTGCAAAAAGACCTTAATCAAAATCTGGCTTTATTAAAATCAGGTAACAGTTATTCTCCCGCTATTTCTCAGCGTTTAATAGATATCATGCGGGAGGCTTTATTGATAGCAGTATTAGAGTTTGGCGAAAATATTATTCGTTCAGCTTATATATTTCTTGCTTTGTTTCATGATGAGGAATGGACCAGATTTGTGAAAATGCTTTCCCCGCAATTTTCTAAAGTTACAGATGAAAAAATTCGTGATAAATTACCAGAGATGTTGAATCAAAGCGAAGAAAGTGCCGCCTCAAATTCTCATTCAGAAATCACCTCTGAATCAACATCAGGCTCTCTTAAACAGTTTACGATAAATTTGACTGATCTGGCGCGGCAGGGGAAATTAGAAGAAGCAGTTGGACGTGAAACTGAAATTCGTCAAATGATTGATATACTTTTACGTCGGCGTCAAAATAATCCTATCCTGACGGGAGAGCCTGGTGTGGGTAAAACAGCAGTTGTAGAGGGGCTGGCTTTTAGAATTATACGCGGTGATGTCCCCCCGGCATTAGAAAATGTTGCTATACATAGCCTGGATCTGGGTTTATTACAGGCGGGTGCCGGCATACGGGGTGAATTTGAAAACCGTCTTAAATCTGTCATTCAGGAAGTTAAAAATTCTGACCATCCTATTATATTATTTATAGACGAAGCACATAGCCTTATAGGCGCAGGAGGCCAATCTGGATCGGGCGATGCGGCCAATTTATTGAAACCTGCTTTAGCGCGAGGTGAATTACGTACAATTGCTGCAACAACCTGGGCAGAATATAAAAAATATTTTGAAAAAGATGCGGCATTAACGCGTCGATTCCATGTCGTTAAAATTAATGAACCATCAATAGAAACAGCAATATTGATGCTGAGAAACACGGTAAACCACTTGGAAAAACATCATGGATTAATGATTCTCGATGAGGCTGTATCCGCATCAGTACATTTATCTCACCGATATTTATCTGAGCGTTTATTACCCGATAAAGCGATTAGTGTATTAGATACGGCTTGCGCGCGCGCAGCAGTCCGCGCAACGACAAATCCGATGGGGATACAACAGAACCAGGAAAATATTTACCATATAGATACAGAAATCAGATTATTAGAACGTGAATATCTTGAAAATATAAACTCGAAGGAGAGAATAAAAATATTGCTTGAAAACAAAACAGGGCAACTTAAAAAAATTGAAAAACTCGAAAAACAATGGCAAAAAGAAAAGCAATGTATTGATAAAATCCGCAAGCTTAAAAATAGTGATCATAAAAATAATAAAGAAATTTTAAAATATGCTCAAAAGTTAAAAACCATACAGGGTGATAAAGCTTTGCTTCATGAATGCGTTAATGCAGAATTAATCGCTGAAGTAATTGCCGATTGGACAGGGATTCCAGTAGGACGAATGCTTAGTGATGAATTAGATAATTTATTAAATATGGAAAGCCGCATGAGTTCACGTATTAAGGGACAAAATCATGCGTTAAATATGATTAGCCGGCGGCTACAGACATCACGCGCAAATCTTGCTGATCCTCATAGGCCTATGGGTGTTTTTCTATTTGCAGGGCCTAGTGGTGTTGGAAAAACTGAAACTGCTCTGGCATTAACAGAAATGTTTTATGGTTCTGCTCAAAGTCTGACTGTGATTAATCTTTCTGAATTTAAAGAAGAGCATAAGGTTTCTTTATTAATGGGATCACCGCCGGGCTATGTGGGTTTTGGTGAAGGCGGCATTCTCACAGAGGCTGTACGCAGACGACCTTATAGTCTTATATTATTAGACGAAGTCGAAAAAGCACATTCAGGAATACAGGATATATTTTACCAGATATTTGACAAGGGAATTCTCAGAGACAGTGAGGGCAGAGATATTGATTTTAAAAATACGGTATTGATACTGACTTCTAATATTGGCAGTAGTTTGATTTCGCAATTATGTGCAGATCCTGAAACCATGCCAACATCTGAGGGGTTGTTGGAGGCTATTCGTCCGGAATTATTAAAATTTTTCAAACCAGCATTTTTAGGGCGTGTGACAATAGTGCCTTATTTTGCACTCGATCATAAAATATTATCTCAAATAGCAGATTTACAACTGGATCGCATTAAGCAGCGCGTCTATGCTCATTATGGCGCCAAGATTCAGTTTGATCGCCAGATTCAAAAGCATCTGATTTCGCAATGTCATCATTCAGATACGGGCGCAAGACAGATTGACCATTGGTTAAATCATGCACTTTTGCCCAAATTATCTTCTTATGTTCTTAATGAATTTATCAATAAAAGATCAATAAAAAATATTAAGATTGGCCTGGATTCAACAAGTCAGGTAATAGTGGAAAAATGATGATGAATAACAGGCTTTTATTACACTATCAACAAGAGTTGGCATCAGCGCATCATCTGGCGGAAGAATTTGCAAAGATGCATCCAAAAATTGCAGGACGTTTGCGTTTGGATGGAAAAAATATTGCTGATGCAGAAACAACACGTTTGTTGCAAACATTTGCATTAAGCAATGCCCGCATCTTACATCGTCTGGAGGATGGTTTTTCATTCTTAAGCGATGCTTTATTGAATACATTGCATCCGCATCTTTATGCACCCTTGCCCGCTTTTTCCATTATCCAGTTTGAGCCTGATGTGATAAAACTCAATTCCAGGTTGGTTTTAGATAAACATTTGATGCTCAAATCAGCCGCAAAAGATGAAGAGATCTGTTTTTTTCGAACTTGTTATGATGTTGATATTCTCCCTATTGTGATTAGAGAAGCTGAGTTAATCAGTAAACCTGTAATTATGCCTGCTGTTTCATTTTTCAACCAGGCTAACGCTTTTTTGCGGATCCGCTTTGAAGGCCTGGATGATAAAATTGATTTGACAAAATCGGGTATTGAAAAATTACGTTTATTTATAGATACTCCCTCTTCAGAAGCATATAAATTATATGATTTGATCTTTAATCATAGTATTGGTGTAATCGCAGTCAGTAATGCGGCGGATACTTCGCCAATCATATTACCGCTTTCTGATATACAGCCTGTAGGTTTTCAACCGGAAGAAGAATTATTGCCCTATGGTCAGGCAACCCCTTGTTCATATCGTCTGTTGACTGAATTTTTCGCGTTTCCTGAAAAATTTTTATTTTTTGATGTCAATCATTTATCTCATATTATCGCTGATAAGTGTTCTCAACCAGGTGGTGGCCTGGAAATTATTTTTTATCTTGATCAAACTGATCTCCAGTTGGAAAAAAAAATTAAGCCTGATAATTTAAGATTAGCTTGTACGCCAGTAATGAATTTATTTAATAGAGATATCGATAGAATAGAAATAAAACCTACACAGCAAAAATATTTGCTTCCAACGGATAAAAACCTTGAGATTTATCATGTTGATCAGGTGACAGTTTATTTTGATGATCAACACGAAAAAGTACTTAAGCCATTTTTTGCAGATCAATTTTCTTTTTCTTCACTTCCACATTATCATGTCATGCGTAAACCAGCCTGGGAGGGAGGAGAATATTTAAAACCAGGCTCAGAGACTTTTCTTTATTTTCAAGATATTCAAGATTTTTTTCTTGAATATAGAAATCCTCAAATGAGCAGCAAAGTGCTTTGTACTAACCGTGATCTGCCTGCACAGCTGGATACAACCAATAAAAATACAGCATTATCTCTTGTTGAAAATAAAACTGATGCATTGAGATCGATTTGCTTTCTCAAAAAATTGTCACTGCCGGGCCGTCCATTTATGCAGCCAGGATTGTGTTGGCAATATCTTTCTTCATTAAACCTTAATTATTTTTCTTTAACAAACGATCAGGAAGGATTAGATGCATTTCGAAATTTACTGGATATTTATATGACTGAACTTCATATTAAAGCAAAAGATGAAATTTTAAGGGGACTATTGTCACTTCAAACACAAATGATGACTGTCCGATCAACGCATGTGAGGGAAAATAGTTTCTCTCAGGGAATAAAAATCAGCTTGCAGATAGATGAAGTCAAATTTGACTCAATGGGTTTTTATCTGTTTTGTGATATATTGTCTCATTTTTTTACAGCCTGGTTTTCAAAAAAGCTGACTATAATATTAGCAGTATATTCTTCCTCGGGGAAAGAACTGTATTCAGGAGAACCGCGTCGCGGGGAACGCCAGTAGAGACGCAAAACAAAGACGCAAAAGACGCAAAATATTGCGTCTTTACTGGGTGAATCATTAAACTTTAACTTTGAGATAGTTAAAGAGTGTTGCCATGCTGATACCGAATTCATCACACAGACTTTGTGCTGAATGCTTGCCGGCTTTGTACATTTTTTGAAGTTTTGCGATTTTTACATCACTCAATAGACGTCTGGAAGTTCCCGGTTTTACTTTGGAAACTACAGCTTTCTTTACCACTTTCTTCATAGGTTTTTTGGAAGTTACAGCTTTGGCTTTTGAAGCCTTTTTTGCAGCTTTGAGTGCCTTTGCCATCTAAATTTCCTCATCAATAATCAATAAAAAATGCGGTACTGATTATTTTTTGACTGCAGTTTTAGCTTTAGTCGTTTTCTTTTTCACGGTTTTACTTTTTAGTGGTTTAGCGGCAGGTTTGGCTTTTTTCGTTATGGTTGTTTTCTTTACAGCAGGCTTTTTTACTTTAGCTTTGATGGCTTTAACTTGTGCCATAAATCATTTCTCCTATAAAGTATAAAAAAGTGTTTCACTATACAACAAGATTATAGTATATATAGCATTTTGGAATGATAGTCAAACTTGTATTTTATATACCGCAGGAAAATGTTCTTGAATTAACTGAGGAATTGTTGTGGAATCCAAAACAACCGTAGATATTCTGATTAAAGGCGGCGGGATGGTAGGGCTTCTTGCAGCTGTTGCATTATCAAAATCAGGGTTTGAGGTGCGTGTAGAAGAGAAAACGGCTGTTGTTTTTAAAAATACAGAAGATTATGACTTGCGTGTGAGCAGCATCACACCCGTTTCCGTCAAAATTTTTCAATCCCTGGGTGTTTGGGAGGATATTCAGAAAAACCGTGTATCGCCATTTGAGCAAATTAAAGTCTGGGAAGATCTTCCTGAAGAGGTGTTAATTTTTGAAGGCAAAAAAACAGGTGAAAACCCTTTGGGATATATTATCGAAAACCGCGTGATTAAACAGGCTTTGTTGAACTCCCCTCACCTGTCACTTCGTGACATCCTCTCCCGCAAGGGGAGAGGAAATTTAGAAGTAAAATTGGTTATAGCTGCAGACGGTGCTGATTCTGAAACCCGAAAACAAGCGGGTATAGAGTGCGAAATAAAAAACTATCATCAACAGGCTATAGCGGCTCATATCTCTACATCGAAACCTCATCAAAAAATAGCGCGTCAGCGCTTTCTGCCTGCAGGCCCTTTGGGATTTTTGCCGCTCAGCGATCAACATCACTGTTCTATCGTCTGGTCTCAGACAGAGGATATGGCTAAAATATTATCATCAATGTCAGATGTTGAATTTAATAGCGCACTCCAGGATGCTTTTGGATCAGAATTGGGGGAGGTTCATGTGATCAGCCCGCGTCTGGTTTTTCCCTTAAAAATGCAGAGTGCAAAACATTATATTCAATCTAACCTGGCGCTTATAGGTGATGCTGCGCATACGATTCATCCACTCGCAGGTTTAGGTGTGAATATGGGGTTTCTGGATGCAATGACTTTAGTTCATATTCTCAAAAAAGCCAGATTAGAAAAACGTAATATTGGCGGTCTCCATACACTGCGAAAATATGAGCGTGCACGAAAAAGTGAAAATTTGTTGATGCAAAAAATTGTCGATAGCTTTACAGTGCCTGTTTTAAGGCATGCTGGAATAAAATTTACAGAAAAAAGTCAGTTTCTCAATAACTTTTTTATGAATTGGATGAGTCACCATGGGGAAGAAAACGCCTTTATATGATCAACATCTTGCGCTTAATGCGCGCATGGTGGAATTTGGTGGATGGGATATGCCGCTCAATTATGGCTCCCAGATTGAAGAACATCAAACTGTCCGCAATCATGCAGGATTATTTGATGTTTCACACATGAATATTGTGGATGTCTCAGGCAAAACCGCTAAAGCGTTTCTAAAATATTTATTGGCGAATAATATTGAGAAGCTGTTGCCAGGCAAAGCATTATACTCTTGTATGCTGAATCAAAGCGGCGGTGTTATAGATGATCTTATCGTCTATATGCTTTCAGAAGATCATTATCAATTGGTTTTGAATGCGGCGACAAAAGAAAAAGATATAATCTGGTTAGATTATCAAAATAAAAGCCATCAAAATTTCTTTTGTGATATCACACCCAGAGAAGATTTGGCAATTCTGGCAATACAAGGGCCCAATGCCATAAAAATAGCAGAATCTGTGCTGAGTGGTGGTTTTGGCGCCGCAGTTTCTGCACTCAGGCCTTTTCATTTTGCAGTTTCTGAAAACATATTGGCAGCACGCACAGGTTATACGGGCGAAGATGGCCTGGAGTTAATCATCAAATCTGAAATAGCAGTGCCATTGTGGCGCAAATTATTAGGTGCAGGCGCGCATCCCGCAGGATTGGGTGCGCGTGATACATTACGTCTCGAAGCAGGCTTAAGTCTCTACGGTCAGGATATGGATGAATCGACATCTCCATTAGAATCTAACTTAGGATGGACGGTTGCACTTGAGCCCATAGATCGCAATTTCATTGGCCGCGAAGCATTAACTTCAGCACAGCCAATGCGAAAATTAGTAGGGCTCATCTTAGAATCCGGTGGTATTTTACGTCATGATCAGAAAGTCTATTGTGGGGATCAAAGACAGAAAGCAGGTGTGATCACCAGCGGCAGCTTTTCGCCTGTTTTAAATCAATCTATAGCTTTGGCCAGAATATCAGATAAAGATATGGGTCAGGAAAATACAGCATATTTTGTCGATATTCGCGGAAAATTCCTGCCTGTCAAGGTCACAAAACCTGTTTTTGTCAGAAAGGGCATGCGGGTATAGTTGTGGCTGATTGAGTTAAAAAATGATATCATTTTTAAAATAAAGATTAAAATATAACAGTATTCAAACAGAAGCACCAGGTTAAGAGGAGAATTGATATGCTTCACAGATCGCATGATGCAGTACAACCGCCCAGGAATATAGACAAAAAAATTAGATACTGCACAGGAATTGAAAAATGCAGGGTCTGGTAGAGACGCAATATTTTTCGTCTCTACATTTGAGATTTGCACCAGACCCCGCAAAAATTCTCGTGAACGAATAACATTCTTTTCAAAAACATCAGACGAGAATTTTGCGGGAGACATGTTTTAATTGTTGAAGATTAACAGGGATAGCTAATCAATGGTTGAAGATATACTATGTCTGTTTGTCCAAACCTGAAGATTGAGATGAGAACATCTATGATGATGAAGAGAACTCTATTTTTATTGCTGACTTGCGGCATCGTCAGTAATGCGTATGCAACGGATTTGTTTACTGTCTATCAGGAAGCGCTAAAATGTGATCCTGTGTTAGCTCAGGCAGAAGCAACGCGCAATTCTGTACAGGAAGGTGTTCCCCAGAGCCGTGCAGGATTGTTGCCCTCACTGATTTCATCTGGAAGTTTGATAGATGACCGCAATAGCGAACAGAATGTGAGCAGTGAGAAGGGATTTTTGATTGGCCCGGCGAGTTCGGGCAGCGGTAATCAACATTCCTATCAATTGAGTTTGGATCAGCCTATTTTCAATTTTCAAAACTGGATGAAGTTAAGAGCATCAAAAGATACTGCCAAAAAAGCGGATGCGACTTATAACGCAGCGTTTCAGGATTTGATTATTCGTGTCTCCACAGCGTATTTTAATGTCTTACAAGCCCAGGATAAATTGCGCTTTATCAAAGCCAATAAGAAAGCGGTTGGTGACCAGTTGAAACAAATTAAAGAACGCTATCAGGTCGGTATGGCCACAATGACTGATGTTTATCAGGCACAGGCGAATTACGATTCACTGAATGCTCAGGAAATCACTGCACAAAATACTGTCATGAATAATTTCGAAGCGCTAAGACAAATTACGGGACAGAGTTATCATAAATTAGATCCCATAGGAGCACATTTTTCATTAATTAGCCCTATGCCTGCAAACTCACAAGAATGGATCCGTGCCGGAGAGAATAATAACTGGACTTTATTGGCTGCACGCTACGCTGAACAGGCGGCACGAGAAAATATACGGGTAAATTATGCAGGACATTTCCCTACGCTTGATGCAACAGAACAATTTCAACACGGTAATGGTGCGGCATTGGGCTTTCCCCAGAATACCACTTCCAATGTATGGAGATCGGATGTCGGTCTTCAGGTTAAGTTGCCGCTTTATCAGGGTGGGTTGGTGATGTCTCAAACCCGTCAGGCGCAGGATGATTATCTCGTTGCCAGTGACGCTATGGTTGCTGCGCATCGTCTGGTTGTTTTCCAGGCTCAACAGGCCTACAACAATGTTATGGCGAGTATCAGTACAGTGAAGGCTGATAGAATTGCAATTACTTCAAACCAAAGCGCGTTAGATAGCATAGTGGCAGGTTATCAGGCAGGTACAAAAACCATATTGGATGTCCTGACTGCACAGCAAAATCTTTATCAGGCAGAATCGAATTTAAGCGCGGATCAAAATACTTATATTTTAAACACGCTGGCTTTAAAGCAAGCCGCGGGTAGTTTGAATGCGGGCGATGTGCTGGCTGTTAACCGCTGGTTGGTACATGGATAACTTCAATCTGGTTGTTGCTATTGCTTCAAGAGCTTTGTTTGATCTGAATGAAAGTCATCGTATCTTTGAATCAGAGGGCATTGAAGCTTATGCGGTTTATCAGATTGATCATGAAAGCATTTGCCTCGAACCCGGTGTTGCTTTTCCATTGGTCAAAAAATTATTGGCTTTAAAAAATCCGCTTACCCATAAGCCATTAGTCGAAGTGATATTATTATCACGCAATAGCGCTGATACCGGTTTACGTGTGTTCAACAGCATTCAGCAGCATCAGCTGCCGATTAGCCGTGCGGCGTTTACCCATGGCGAAAGCCCGTATCGTTATGTCAAACCGTTTGGCGCACATTTGTTTCTCTCCGCTAATCCGGAAGATGTCAAACAGGCTTTAAAATCCGGCTGTGCCGCAGCGAGAATTTTAGAAAGAGAGGAAAGAGAAGGCCAATCCTATTCAATTTCAGATGATCAATTACGTATTGCTTTTGATGGCGATGCGGTATTATTTTCTGATGAAGCAGAAAAAATATACCAATCAGATGGATTGGAGAGTTTTAAAGAAAACGAAAGATTATCCAAAGAAACGCCTTTAAAAGAAGGTCCGTTTAAAGGATTTTTACAAGCTTTGCATCAGTTACAAAATTTATTTGAGCCGTCTGAGTGTCCGATCAGAACAGCGTTGGTAACGGCAAGATCAGCGCCGGCACACGAGCGGGTGATACGAACGCTCAGGCACTGGAAAATTCGTATTGATGAAGCGCTTTTTCTGGGTGGTATGAATAAAGGTGAATTTTTGCAGGCTTTTGGGGCTGATTTCTTTTTTGATGATCAGCCGGTTAACTGTTTAAGCAGTTCCCAGCATGTCGCGACAGGCCATGTGCCGCATGGAGTGATGAATTCAGATGAAGACATTAGAAGCTAAATTCTGTATCGGACAATGTGTATTTGATCCGCAATTTCGTTATCGCGGTGCGATTATAGATGTTGATTATTGTTATACGGGTACTGATGAGTGGTATGAAAAAAATGCGCCGCACCGCCCGTCCAAAAATGAACCGTGGTATCATATATTGGTTCATAACTCTGATTTTCGGGTCTATGCTGCGGAATCGAGTTTAGAGCCGGATTTGTCAGGAGAGGTCGTCAATCATCCTGAAATAGATTACTTTTTCGTAGAATTTAAAAACGGCGTTTATATTTTACGACCTGGGCATGATACTTAAAAGTAAGGTATAGAATATGCAGGATTTTATTGATTTTGGGTTGCGTCATTGGGAATTATCCCTCGCTTTTATATTGATTTTGGTCTATTGGCTGGTATCAGAGTATTTAGAGCATAGCGGTGGTCATGGGGTGTCTCCTCTGCAACTGGTTCATCTGATAAACCGCGAGCATGGTATTGTCGTTGATCTTCGTGATGAGAATCATTTCGAAACGGGCCATATCATGGGCGCCTTGTCTTTTCCTGAAAAAGAAGTAATGGCCAATCTGAATAAATTAAAAAAATACCAATCAAAGCCCGTCATATTAGTGGATAGAAGCGGTGCGGTGTCTTCGAAATATTTAAACCAGTTAATCACCAAAGGTTTTACATATACACGTTATCTCAAAAATGGCATGAATGCCTGGTCACAAGCTAAAATGCCTTTGGAAAAAGGAAAAAAAAGCAATGCCAAAAATTGAAGTTTAACTATTGTATATTAGATTTTAATGGTTTAACATTCTGTAACATTAGGAGGACTTATGTTAGATAATACAAAGTTTAGAGGCTGATCTTGATACGGCTAGAAAATATGTAAAAACAGATTCATACCCCATGTCTGTGGGTGAATTGGTGAGTATGTATGAAAAAGATGAAATTGTGCTCCGCCCGGAATATCAGCGATATTTTCGTTGGACGCTTGAACAAAAATCGAAGCTTATTGAATCCATGTTGATCGGATTGCCGCTGCCTTCTTTTTTTATGGCTCAAGATGAGGAAGGAAAGTGGGAAGTGGTAGATGGGATGCAGCGTCTTTCAACCATTTTTGATTTTATGGGCATATTGAAAGAACAAAACAAACAGCAGGAAAATTATAAGCGATTTGATAAACTTGC
>Ga0206909_1105_pt1 | contig 17324 bp, 12 predicted proteins | sample Alteio_BWOrgHeat_76_FD_152943 | JGI IMG/M metagenome (GOLD analysis project Ga0206909, IMG submission 152943) | Enriched cells from forest soil in Barre Woods Harvard Forest LTER site, Petersham, Massachusetts, United States -... | ecosystem: Environmental > Terrestrial > Soil > Temperate forest >...
GCTGTTGTGCATGGTTCGGAACTGGATCTGAAAAACAGATCTGCAAAAAAATTGACAGAGCGTGCTTTAAAAAGATTTGATCAGATCATTGCAGTATCTGATTACACAAAAAGTTTTTTGCCGGAAAATATTTTACAAAAAATTCCTGTCACCGTTATTCCGAACGGAATTGACATGGAAGAATTTATTTCATTTCAAAAGAATCATCCTTCAAATATTTTTTCTGCAAATGAATTATCACTTATCACCATCGGAAGCGTGACGGAAAGAAAAGGACAAGAAAATGTAATCAATGCTTTGCCGGAAATGCTTAAATTTTTTCCGAACATACATTATCATATCGTCGGCAAACCTGTTATTCAAAAGCAATTGGAAACGCTCGCAAAAAAATTGAAAGTGTATGACAAGATCACTTTTCACGGAATGGTGGAAAGAGAGAAATTGCTGCAACTTTTATATTCGTCCAAAATAAAATTGATGCTGAGCAATCATACATCAGAAGGCGATTTTGAAGGTTTCGGCATTGCAATACTTGAGGCGAATGCATTCTCAAAACCCTCAATTGGCGCGGCTTCCGGCGGAATTGCAGATGCAATTGACCATTACAAAACCGGGATTTTGGTCGATACAAAAAATACAAATGACATTGCAAATGCGCTGAAAGATATCGTGAACAATTACGAATCTTATTCATTCAATGCCTTGCAATGGGCAGCACAACATGACTGGAAAATTTTAATAAAAAAATACATAGAAGTGATAGAAAATTGATCTTCAATTTACAGATCGTGCACATCGATCAAGTGACTTTCATTTTCTTCCAGAATATTTTTATCCTTCTTCATTGCAATCCTGTAAAGCATGATTGCCAAAGCTGCAAACGCAAGCACACCAATGATCTGATACGCTCCGGGCGATAAAGCGTTTTCCAAACTTTTTTCAAAATCGACCAACTCTAATTTTTGTGCGATGCTGTCACTTCCTGCGATCAGTAAAGCAACGGCAACTCCTGCAAGTGCGCCGCCTGCAACCAATCCTGTGGCAAATAAATTGCCTCTGCCGAGATCATCTTCTGCAACTGTTTCGCCTTTTTTCTTTTTTCTCCAGTCAACCAATCCACGTATTGCGCCGCCTGCAAAAATGGGCAATGTCGTACTCAATGGAAGGTATGCGCCCACCGCAAAACTTAATGAATTCACACCGCACAATTCCATCACAACAGCCAATGCCACGCCAACAAAAACAAATTGCCAGTCGAGGTTGAATGAAAGTATTCCTTTGATCAGTGTTGCCATCAAAGTTGCCTGCGGGCCGGGGAATTTATCTGTTCCGATAGCATGTGTGAATCCCTGGTTGATCATTTCCTGTGTCGGATGATCTAAAACTTTTATCGTCAATCCAATCACAATTGATGAAACAATTGCGCCGATAAATAATCCCAATTGCTGGTTGCGCGGTGTTGCACCAACAATATATCCCGTCTTCAGGTCCTGCGATGTTGCGCCTGCATTTGCAGCAGCAATACAGATCATACCGCCGACAACAAGCACCATTGGTTCATACGTTTTGCCTGTCCATCCGATCCCGATAAAAACAAGACAGGTCGCCATGATCGTTGCGATCGTCATGCCGCTGATGGGATTATTGCTCGATCCGATAATGCCCACAATGCGTGAAGAAACAGTAACGAAAAATGCGCCGAACACGACAACCAAAACGCCTAATAATAATTTACTCAAAATTGAATCTCCTGGGATCATCGGAATAAATGCCATCATCAAAATCAACGCGAGGCTGCCGAACAAAACAACTTTTATACTCAGGTCTTTTTCCGTGCGTATGGTTGAATTTCCTTCGCGCCGGTCTTTTATCGAACTGATACTTTCTTTGAATGATGAAACAATCGTTGGAATGGTTTTCAGCAAAGTGATGAAACCGCCTGCTGCCACTGCGCCTGCGCCGATCTGGCGAATATAGGCCCGATAGATCGCATCAGAAGAATCATCAAACAAATGCGTGATCGGATTCCAGCCACCGGGACCGCCCGCAGTATTTACATCTTTTAAATATCCAAGTTTTACCAATTGCGCAGCGATCATTGTCTGGTCGTGGATCAATGTTGCAAGCAAAGGATTTAATACAAGCCAGCTCAACACACCGCCCGCAACCAATGCTCCTGCAATGCGCGGCCCGATGATATAACCAACGCCGAGATATTCAGGTGTTATCTCACTACTGATCTTTGCGGCAGGAAAATATTTGTTGGTGAGTTTTGTGGTGAACTCCGGAACTTCAGCGATCACATGAAATATCTTTTGCAAGAATGCATAGATCATCGCCACGCCAACGCCGAGGAATGCGACCTTTGCAATATCACCACCTTTTTCGCCGGCCTTCAAAACACTTGCACATGCGGTTCCTTCGGGATAAGGAAGCGTGCCATGTTCTTTCACGATCAATGAACGCCGCAACGGAATCATCATCAATGTTCCAAGCAGGCCACCGAAAATTGCAAGCACGAGGATGGTCATGTAGTTAAAAAAATCTGCGCCCACACTTTTGCCGCTTGCATCTATTGATAAAAACAAAAATCCCGGAAGTGTGAATGCAACGCCGCTCGCGATGCTTTCGCTTGCAGAGCCAGTTGTTTGAATAATATTATTTTCAAGAATGGTTGTTTTCAATAATCTTCTTGCAATGGTGATCGCGATCACCGCGATCGGGATGGAAGCGCTCACCGTCAAACCCGCTTTCAGCGCGAGATACACGTTTGCCGCACCAAACAAACATCCCATGATACATCCCGTGACAACGGCTTTGACCGTGAATTCTTTCATTTGCGTTTCAGGAGCAACAAACGGGCGGAAGGCTTTTTTTTCTGACATGCAATCAGTTTTTGTTTTTAAGAAAGACTGGTTTTTCAAATGTAATTAAAACTTTTACGGAAACATGCTTTAAAATTTTTTACAAAAAAAGCGATACGGTCGAAAGTATCGCTTTAATAAAAAATCAATTTATGGTTATGCAGATCCTGTTTTTTCTTTCACGATCTGATTTAAAGATTTCAATCTGGCGTAAATAAATACTCCGCCTATAAAAGCCGCAATAAATAAAACTCCGAAGAAGATTTTTTTATCAGTGAAATCATCCCAAAAACTTGTCATCACACCGGCGATTTTTCCGCCGAGCGAAGTTGACAAGAACCATCCGCCCATCATCAATGCGGTAAGCCTTGGCGGCGCAAGTTTTGACACAAGCGAAAGTCCGATCGGGCTTAAAAATATTTCACTCACAGTAAAAACTCCGTATGTGCCCCAAAGCCATGCAGGCGATGTTTTATATTGATAAACGGAAGGAACGCTCATTACAGCAAAAACCATTACCAAAGCTGACAATCCTGAAATAAACATTGCCATACAAAATTTTGATGCAGTGCCCGGCTCTTTTCCCCTTCGCCGCAAATAGTCAAAAAGATTGATGAAGATCAGAGTAAGCACAACAATGAATAATGGATTGATCGATTGAAATAATTCTGTATTCATCAGATCAACCGTGCCTCCGTGCGGCCATTGATCTTTGGGTACGTTGTTAAAATATGGATCAGGCCCCATTACCTGTACTGTATTTCCGCCGGCATCTTTTACGTCAACAAAATATTGATCAACCTTATTTACAAGTCGCGGCGTATCTGTTACGTGTTGTAAGGAGCCGAGTCCTTTCATGATGGTTTTTGTCACGCCTGAAACTTCTCTGTCGGTATGTTTCTCAGCCCAAAGCGTTAGCCCTGTTGAGTTTTGATTATATATTGTCCAGAAAATAATTGAGATCGTAAAAATGAAAAGCAAAGCACCGATGCCTTTTTTATCCTGCCCTTTTGCCTTTACCCAAAGCGAAACATAAAAAGAAATGATAGGAATACAGGCAAATACAAACGCATCATTGGCCTGGCTGCCCATGATAGTTCCGCCAAAGATTTTTCCCGGAACGATCCATCCGATAATTGCGGCGACGAGAGCAGGAAAAAAAACATACATGAAAATTTTTGAAAGCGGCATGTCTTCAGGCTGTACCGGTTTTTTTATGTCGCCTTCTTTAACATGTTTCAATGAAGATGCAAGATTGATCAGCCCGATGATCAGCCCCACGCCTGCAGCCGCAAATGCATAACCCCAGCCATATTTGTTGCGCAAATAAGCAGCAACAAAATTGCAGATGAATGCACCGATGTTGATGCCCATGTAAAAAATGTTGTACGCATTATCTTTCAAAGGTTTCAGATCCTCGCGATTGTAAATATTTCCGAGTACTGTTGAAATATTTGGTTTAAAAAAACCATTCCCGATTATTATTAAAGCAAGAGAGGCAAACATGGCAGTATTGCCGGGCAGCGCGAGCCCGAAATAACCCGCCGCCATCAAAGTGCCGCCGAAAAAAATAGATTTTATATATCCGAGATACCTGTCAGCGATCAACCCTCCGATAAACGGAGTCAGGTAAACCAATGCAATGAAACTGCCAACAATATCTGCACCATTTTTTGAATCCAGGCCTTTGCCACCGGTCGTTGTATCAGTGAGATACAAAAAAAGAATTCCTACCATCAGGTAGTATGCAAACCTTTCCCACATCTCGGTCATAAAAAGTACATATAACGCCCTTGGGTGTCTGCCTGTTTTGATATTGCTCATGTGCGGTTGATTTTTTGGTTCGGTGAAATTAATATGGCAATTGTATGGCTCAAAATACACAGAATTTTCAAATATCAAATTTAAAATTGCGCAAACGGTTTTACTTTCGCCGCAATAGAAATCCCAAATATTATTACGCAATGAACATTCTTCTTCTGGGCTCAGGCGGCCGCGAACATGCGCTGGCATGGAAAATAATGCAGAGCAAACTTTGCACAAAACTTTTTATTGCGCCCGGAAATGCCGGAACTTCTGCATGCGGAACAAATCTGGATTTTGGTGTGAATGATTTTGCTGCGCAAAAAAAATGCTGCCTGAAAAATAATATTGAATTGGCAATTGTCGGCCCTGAAGAACCGTTGGTAAATGGCATTTTTGATTTTTATCAAAAAGATGAATCGCTGAAAAGCATTATGGTTATTGGGCCTTCAGCGTTTGGTGCGCAGTTGGAAGGCAGCAAGGCATTCTCGAAAAAATTCATGCAGCGGCATAATATTCCGACGGCACTTTATCACGAATTCAACGCAGAAAATTTTAAGGAAGGTGAAAATTATATCAGCAATCATTCGCTTCCCATCGTTTTAAAAGCGGATGGTTTGGCTGCAGGAAAAGGTGTTGTAATTTCTGCAACACATGAAGATGCGTTGCGTGTCTTTGCTGAAATGATCTTGCACAAACAATTTGGTGAAGCATCAAGCAAAGTGGTGATCGAACAATTTCTCGACGGCATTGAAACGAGTGTGTTTGTTTTGACCGATGGAAATGATTATAAAATAATCGGCCATGCAAAAGATTACAAACGCATCGGTGAAGGCGACAAAGGCCCAAACACAGGCGGAATGGGCTGTGTAAGCCCTGTGCCGTTTGTTGATGCTGCGTTTATGAATAAGGTAATTGAAAGAATAATTGAACCGACGATCAATGGTTTTAAAGAAGAAAATATTGTTTACAAAGGCTTTGTCTTTTTTGGTTTGATCAATGTAAAAGGCGAACCTTTTGTGATAGAATATAATTGCCGAATGGGCGATCCCGAAACAGAAGTGGTGATACCAAGATTGAAAAATGATCTGGTCGAATTATTTCTTTCCGTTCACGAAGGAACATTGAAAAATATGGAAATTGAATTTGATGAAAGGGCCTGTGCAACTGTTGTTGCAGTGAGCGGCGGTTATCCCGGAGAATACAGGAAGAATGTGCAGATCAGCGGATTGGCAAATGTGAAAATGAATGAAAAAAATTCTATTATTTTTCATGCAGGAACAAAAAAAATGGATGATGAAATTGTAACAAACGGCGGGCGCGTTTTAGCCGTAACATCCTTTGGCAGCAACATTTCTGAAGCAGTTGCTTCTTCAAAAAAAATACTGGAACAAATACATTTTGACGGCATGAATTATCGCGGCGACATCGGGTATGAGTTTGCTCAATAGCAAACAGAACGATGAACGGAGCGTCGCAAGTAAAGCTCAATGGATATTCAACTGCCGGTCAACAAAAATTATTTCTTTTCTAAAAAAATCTCTGCCATCATGCAGCGCACGCTGCCGCCACCAATGGTTTCGATGGTTTCAATATCAATGGGCAATAAATTGCTGTGGATAGAAAGAATTCTTTTCTGCTCTTTGGTCAACGAATCAAAAGCCTGTTTGCTGAGAATCGTGAATTTTTTTCCGTCGCTGTTTTGTACCTGCAGCATATTGCCGGCGTACGCGTGAACCTGCTGCAAAGTGATGGGAATAATTTCGTGGCCTGTAGAAATAAGCAACTGCGAAACTGCGATGCGTTCGACCTCATCGGTGATCGATTCGAGGCAGATAACGGCATAACCATCGCCGATGTGCATGATGACATTGGTGTGGTAAACATCAACGCCGTTCTCGTCTTTGGAATAAAATCCGATTGCTTTGTAATGATGCGCCTGCGCAAAACGTTCGAGCAAAAATTTATCCGTGCGCGGTGAAAGGCATGCATAAATAATACGTGCTTCGTGATCGATGATCATGCTGCCGGTACCTTCGAGAAAAAAATTCTCGGCTTCATATTCGCTCCAGTCTTCCACATCCTTCACATGAAATTTTTCGGTAAGCATTTTTAAAAGCTCGTCGCTTTTTTCGATGCGCCTGTTTGCAGCAAACATGGGAAACACCATTACCACGCCATTGGAAAAAGTAGCGAACCAATTGTTGGGAAAAACGGCATCCGGTTTTGGAGGCTCGGGTGTGTCCTGGTAAACCACCACATCAATTTTATTTTTGCGGAGCGTGTGCACAAAATGATCGAACTCTTCAACTGCTTTCTGCTGAACCTGAGATGCAGTAAGCGTTTCAGAAGATGATTGAAAAACATTGTTCGCAGCAGTCTCTGCATTGAAACCGAAACTTGCGGGACGAACCATCAGTATGGTGGATGAAATTTGCGGCATCTTTTTTAATTGATAATTTATAATGGAGAATGGAGAACTTTTCACGATTCACATTTCACCATTCAGGCTAAATATTATCCCGCAGCAACGGCATGCTCATGCAATGTGCGCCGCCGCGCGCGCGTGACAATTCTGCCGAAGGCAAAACGATCAGAGTGTCCTGCACATCATCGGGTGTCAATTCTTTTTTATCAAATTTTTCAAACAGTTCCCTTGCTTTGATAATGCTGAAACCCTTTGCCTCAAAGGCTTTGAAGGTTTCCTCATTTCTGTCATAACCGACAACAACACCATTTTTCAACGCGAGCAGATTGCAGGAATCAGTCCATTGTTCGCGCTCATCAAACGGAAAGATATTGTCACCGCTGTAAATGATCTTCACCTCATTTTCATGCACGCCAAAATCTTCAATGCTGATATTGCGCAGCAAAGATTCGAGCCCGTGAATTTTATCGTTGATATTCTCACGATAATTTTTTCCGGCCTGGTATTGTTCGGCAACAGGTTTGTGGTAACGCAAAATTTCCACATTATCATCCTCATCCGCTTTTTTGTCGAGCAAGTGGTTGTAATAAGGAAACTGCTTTTCATTTTTATGCTTCTTCACACGCTCAGAAAATTTTCCGTACAGCACCCAAGTATCTTTTCGTACCTGCGTAAACACAGTGTCAATATGCATTACAGCGCGTTGCCTTGGAATTTTTACGACAGTTATTTTTTCAATTCCCGTTGTATTGATCTTATAGATAAGATGGATGATCTCATCGATCGCACTTGGTGTTGTGCGCTCACTGTAGCCGATCACAAGATGATTCGGCGCGATCATCATCACATCGCCGCCTTCAACGGAAGTCTTGTATGCGCGCTGTTCTTCTTCGCTCAGCAAAAAGAAATCGCTTGATTCAGAGATCTCGATCAGTTTTTCATGGTCATTCCTGAATAATTTATTGAATGAGATGAATTTCATCAAGAGCGTTTCGCGTTCACGCGCAGCAGTGGCTGCATTGCTTAGCAAAAGGTGATCGTTCAGCACAATGCCGATGTCTCTTGTAAAAACAAAATTCGGCAATGGCGGAAAAATAAATTCACTCGCACTGCTGTCATTTGAATAAAGCCATCCCGTGATCAAAGCTTTGGCAAGTTCATGAGAATTGTCAATGCTTTCCAGCCTGCGTTCTGTGGCAAAGCTGCAACCTTCCCACGCGCACACTGCTGATAAGATCCTTTGCCGCACTGCATCTTCTTCCAGAACTTTCGACAATAAAAACTGTACATCAATTACATGCTCACTGTTGAAATAATCTTTGTGGCCGGGCTTGAAACAATCTGCCTGTTTTTTATGCGTTTGCTTTTTTTCAAAATCGTTTATGTAAGCGATCTTCTCCGGATCAAGAAAATAAAGCAGCAGTTTTACATACTCATTGTATTCGCGGCGCATTTGCGAAAGCTGCACGGTATCATCATACAGCCATTCTTTGAATTTTCCCGGCACTACTTTTCCGATGCCGCCGTCGGGACTGTGAATGATCAACCGTCTTAATCTTCCGATCTCTGAATTAACGTGTATTCCTTTTTCATTTGGCATAGAAATTTTTTTTGGTTACCGGCTGCAGAATATGCATTTAGCTTTGCTTGCGACGCTCCGTTCAGGTTTCTGTTATCTATCGGGCAAAACGATGAAGATGGAAGCGCTCTCCTGTTTTCAAAGAGAAATGAGCCGGATACGCAAGATAAGGAATATGGTTTTATTGGGGAAAAGCATCGCTGGTGAGTTTTAAATATTAATAGTGATATTGTCACTAAGTAATATTTTTGTAGCAAATATTTTTTATGATTATTATTATACAAGCTCTTCATTCAGAAGAACCAATTTTACAGCTAGCTACGGAAAAAATTGAATGCAATGAAGAACGTGATTATCAAGAAAGAATTTATCCAGATAATGTTACTTCAGTTCCATATATTTATGGGATAATAAATCCTTATGTTGGGTTTATGAAATTAAATTGGTGAGATAATAATCCACAAGTTTCATGATATTTCAACCTTCAAAATCTTCTCACAAAAACCCATCAATTTCCTTCGCCAATTTTCTGTCTTTCTCCGTCACAATATCACCCGCGTCATGCGTGCTCAGCCAGATTTCCACGCGGTTGTAAACATTCGTCCACAAAGGGTGATGGTCCATCTTTTCCGCTGCCAGCGCCACTCTTGTCATAAATGCAAAAGCCTCTGAAAAATTTTTGAACTCAATTTTTTTATAAAGCGTATTGTTTTTTTCTTCCCACATAAAATAAAATTTTAGATTTTTAAAAAACCATGTTGCCTTTATTTTTTATCTGCTCGTTTGTCAATTCAGCTACAAGCTGCACACCGGAAATTCCTTTCACTGATTGAATGATCTGTGTGCATTGTTCTTCATCCACATTATCGCCTTTCATCAGCCACAAAAAATCCATGTGCTTGAATTCAGGCAATAAATATTCTCCATCATTGTGGTTGTGATAAATATAATGCGTCAAAAAACTGTTGCGCTTTTTGTATTCATACACCGGAAAATAATAACTTCTGTTTTTCTTCCTTAAATGGATCTCGATCTCAGGGTTCAACCGGAATTTGTAACCGATGATATTATTCAGTTGCCAGCAAAACTGGTAGTTCTTTACGGACGCTGTAATGCCCAGCAGGCGTGTGTCTTCAAAGAAGTCTTCGTTAAGCGCCTCTATATTTAAACGCAGTGATTTCATACATTAAAACTGTACATCAAATGTTTTTTCTTCTGTGCCGCGCATGATGCGAAGCGTGGTCTTATCGCCTTTTTTAAATTGTTGCAAGGCATGCATATAAGTTTGTATGTCCACAAATTTATAATCACCCAACTGCAACAAAACATCACCTGCCTGCAAACCGATCCGTTCTGCAGTTTTGCCTTTGCTCACACCATCGATGCGCAAACCTGCACCCGAATATGCATAATCAGGAATCACGCCAAGCGTTACCGGAAGCGAGATGGGGCGCGAATCTGCATCACGGGTTTTTGTAAAAGCGAGTTTGCCTTTGTCATTCAGCGAGTCAATTATTTCATGGATGTAATCAATGATCTCCACCTCACCTGCGAAATTTATTTTTTGCCAGTCATCCGTTGCTTTGTGATAATCCGGATGGCTGTTGGTGAAGAAGAACAAAACAGGAATATTCTTTAAATAAAAAGATTCATGATCGCTCGGCCCGCTTCCGCTGCTGTCGAAATGCACCACTAAATTTTTATCAGTTGCCGTTTTAAAAATATTTCCCCATTCCGGCGAAGTGCCATAACCGCCGATTGTGAGTTTGCGCGCCGAATCATATCTTCCCACCATATCCATATTGATCATATAATCCGGCGTAATGGCAACTGTCGGATGATCGAGCCAGTATTTGCTTCCAAGCAATCCAAGCTCTTCGCCAGAAAATGCGATGAACAAATAATTATTATTTTTTGAAGCATCTGACTTCAGCATTCTTGCAAGCTCTATCAAAGCCGCAGTACCACTGGCATTGTCGTCTGCGCCGTTGTGAATTTTCCCGAATCCATCCAGACTGTTTCCATCCTCACCATAACCCAAATGATCATAATGCGCGCCGATGATCACGGTATTGTTGGCTGCATTATTATTGATGAATGCGATCACATTTCTTGCCTTTCGTGATTTTGGTGAAAGTTTTACATGCAACGAAATATTGTAAAACGCAGTGGCATCAGCAAAATATTTTTTCAATGCATCCTGCGAAACATAGATCACGGGAATGGAAACCGTTTTGCCCGTATCGTGTTTGTTGAACTGAATATTATCTACAGCCGCAGAGCTGTTGTAAACGATCAAAGCCTTGCCACCATTGGATGCCGCTTCTTTTGATTGCTGCAAAACAGCTTCTGCAATATCAAAATGCGGATTTTGTTTATTGTCGTCCAGTACATCTTTTGCATCCCAAAACCATATCGCACCTTTCTCGCGCAGGCCCGGTGAAGCGGAACTTTTTGCAGAAACATTTCCTGAAAATGCAAGCGGAAAAAAATCAGTTCCCAAAACAAGCGGGTGATCATTTACCACCAGATAATTGTTGGAAGAATCAAATTGCTTCCCCTCATCGATCGTAAATTCCTGCACATAGCCGTTTGTTCCCGCAGGTTGCAGGCCATCTTTCTGAAACTGTGCGCTGATATATTTCATCGCGAGCAATTCGCCGCGAGTGCCTGTGCGCCTGCCTTCCAGCGAGTCGCTGGCAAGGTATTGAATGTGTGCAGTGATATCTGCAAGTGTGATGGCATCGGCTTTTTCCTGCGCTTTGCGTTGCTTGTGTGTCTGCGCAAAATTCATCAGCGGAGCAATGGTTATAAGAAACAGGAGTTTCTTCATAAAAATAATTGTTGGTACAAATGTAAAGTGATGGTTTCAGAGGAATATTTTTTTCTTAACCTTTTATGCGTATCAAATCTCCCAATCTCGTAATGGCTTAGCCTGCTTTGAAGTTACTTTTGATTCAATTAAAAAACTCATTGCAGGAAAAAAATATTCATATAGCATTAGTCGGCAACCCGAACAGCGGGAAAACATCTTTGTTCAATTCCCTGACCGGCATGAACCAGAAAGTGGGCAATTTTCCCGGTGTAACGGTTGATAAAAAAACCGGGCTTTGCAGATTGGAACCAGATCTTTCTTCCACACTTATTGACCTTCCGGGAACGTACAGTTTGTATCCCCGCCGTGCCGATGAATGGGTGGCGTATAAAGTGCTGATGAATGCTGATGAAGAGGTGAAACCTGAAATAGTTTTGCTTGTTGCAGATGCAAGCAACCTGAAACGCAACCTGCTTTTCTGCAGCCAGATCATTGACCTGAAATACCCTGTGGTCGTGGCTTTGACGATGATGGACCTTGCCGCAAAAAAAGGAATTGAAATAGATGTGCCCGGATTGGAAAGAGAACTTGGCGTACCAATCATTCCTGTAAACCCGAGAAAAAATAAAGGCATTGCGCAGGTAAAAAAAGCGCTGGCGCAAACGGCAAAACAAAAATATCTGCCGCCGCAAAAAGATTTTATTCCAAATAAAGAACTGGCATTTTCATCGATCAAAAATGTACAAAAATTATTTCCGCAACTGAGCGATTATGCATCTATTCATTATTTGATCAATCACGAAAATTTTCCGCTCGAAAAAAATTCGCAGGATGCAATTGAGCAAATAGAAATTGACACAAAATTCAATCCGACCAAAACGCAGGCTGATGAAATTGTGCAGCGTTATACACGCATCAAAGCGGTGATGAAGCAGAATGTAACTGAACCTGATATTCTTCAGAAAAAATTATTCACAGAGAAATTAGATGATATACTGCTCGACCGTTTTTGGGGTTATATTATTTTATTGGCCGTTTTATTTCTTTTATTCCAAAGTATTTTTTGGCTTGCGCAATACCCGATGAACGGCATTGACTGGCTTTTTTCACAGATCACCACATGGCTGAATGCTTCGTTGCCGCAGGTTTGGTGGAGTAATTTATTGGTGAATGGATTGGTCGCCGGATTGAACGGAATTCTTGTTTTTGTGCCGCAGATAATGATCCTGTTCGGATTGATAACGGTGCTTGAAGACACAGGTTACATGGCGCGAATCAGTTTTTTGAGCGATAAATTAATGCGCAAAGTGGGATTGAACGGAAAGAGTGTAATGCCGATGATCAGCGGGTTTGCATGTGCCGTGCCCGCGATTATGAGTGCAAGAAATATTGAAAATAAAAAGGAAAGGTTACTTACCATAATGATCACACCGCTGATGAGTTGCAGTGCGCGTTTGCCGGTTTACACGATCTTACTCGCATTGGTTGTGCCGAATAAATATTATCTCGGATTTTTAAGTTTGCAGGGTTTGGTGATGATGGCGTTATATCTTTTGGGAACGGTGATGGCATTGATCGTGAGCTATGTATTGAAATGGATCATTAAAATAAAAGAGAAAAGTTTTTTTATTCTTGAACTGCCTGTTTACCGCGCACCACGCTGGAAAAATGTGGGAATAACAATGGTGCAGAAAGCAAGGATCTTTGTGATGGATGCAGGACGTGTGATCATTGTAATAAGTCTGCTGCTATGGTTTCTCAGCAGTTTCGGGCCTTCAGCGAGAATGGATCAAGTGAATACAGAATATGCCACGCTTCAACAAAATGCAAAAACTGTTGAAGCAAAAGATGCAGTTACAAAAGAATATCATTCAGCAAAACTGCAGAATTCTTATGCGGGGATTTTGGGAAGAACGATCGAACCTGTGATAAGGCCTTTGGGATTTGACTGGAAGATAGGAATCGCACTGATCACATCGTTTGCGGCAAGAGAAGTTTTTGTGGGAACGATGGCAACACTTTACAGCGTTGAAGCAAAGGATAACGAAACGCTGAAAGAGAAAATGCAAAGTGCCGTGCGCGAAGACGGAACGAAAGTGTACACATTGCCGGCAGCATTATCGCTGATGGTATTTTATGTGCTGGCAATGCAATGCATGAGTACGCTTGCAGTGGTAAAAAGAGAGACCAGAAGTTGGAAATGGCCTGCCATACAATTTGTGTACATGACAGGGTTGGCTTATATAATGAGCTTTATCGTGTATCATTTATTTTAACCGCTGCAGGTATAAACCATAACCGCTTTTCTCATACAATTTTGCAAGCTGCATCAATTGCACATGGTCGATGAAACCCATGCGGTAAGCCACTTCCTCGATGCAGCCTATTTTTTGCGCCTGGCGTTTTTCTATTACGCGTACAAATTCACACGCATCGCTCAACGAATCAAAAGTGCCGGTATCAAGCCATGCAACGCCGCGGTTCATTACACCCACGCTTAATTTTTTCTTTTCTAAATAAACACGGTTCACATCGGTGATCTCATATTCGCCGCGCGGTGACGGTGGAATATTTTTTGCAATTTCCACTACTTCATTATCATAAAAATACAAACCCGGCACAGCATAATTTGATTTCGGCTGTTTCGGTTTTTCTTCAATGGAAATCGCTTTCTGGTTTTCATCAAACTCAACTACACCGTACCTTTCAGGATCATTTACTTCATAGGCAAAAATGGCCGCGCCGTCAATATCATTGAATGACTGAACTAATTTGCTGAAGCCTGCACCGTAAAAAATATTATCCCCAAGCACCAATGCCACTTTATCATTGCCAATAAATTTTTCACCTATTACAAATGCCTGCGCGAGGCCGTTGGGAACAGCCTGAACTGCATAAGAAAATTTGCAACCAACTGCAGTTCCATCTCCCAGCAATCTTTGAAATTGTGTTGAATCTTCAGGTGTTGTAATAATCAATATTTCATTGATGCCTGCGAGCATCAGTACAGAAAGCGGATAATAGACCATCGGCTTATCATATATCGGCATCAACTGTTTACTGATGCCTTTTGTGATCGGGTAAAGCCTTGTGCCGGAACCGCCGGCGAGAATAATTCCTTTCATTTTTATAGTGTATTAGCTATTTCGATCAAAGTTGGGTTTTGCAGATCCTTTTCAGAAAGTATCAATTCATTTTGCGGCAATTGCCAGTCAATGCCCAATGTTTCATCGCTGTACAGGATGCCGCCTTCTGATGCTTTGTTGTAATAATTATCGCATTTATAAAAGAACACAGCGCTTTCGCTCAGCACTGCAAAACCGTGCGCAAAGCCCCGCGGGATAAACAATTGCGTACGCGAATCCTCCGACAATTCAATCGAGAAATGCTCCCCGAATGTGGGAGAATTTTTCCGGATATCAACTACCACATCAAGCACTTTTCCTTTGAGCACACGCACCAGTTTGGCCTGCGCAAATTCGCCGCGCTGAAAATGTAACCCGCGCAAAACTCCTTTGGTAGAAGACGATTGATTGTCCTGTACAAAATCAACGGATTTTTCAGTCAGCTCAAAAAATTTCTTCTCATTAAAACTTTCAAAAAAATAACCGCGGCTGTCATTGAAAATGGTGTCATGGATAATAAAACAGCCTTTGAGAGGAGTGGCTTCTGCTTTCATATTTTATCTGTTGGTGTATTGTGTTTGGTAGTATTGCTGGTAATCTCCGCTCGTTACATGCTGCAGCCATTCTGTGTTTGCAAGATACCAGTCAATCGTTTTACTGAGGCCTTCCTCAAAGGTCACGGAAGGCGACCATCCAAGTTCCTTATTTATTTTTGTGGCATCGATGGCGTAGCGCAGATCGTGTCCCGGCCTGTCTTTCACGTAGGTGATCAGCTTTTCGCTTTCGCCTTCTGCACGGCCTAATTTTTCATCCATCAGCCTGCACATCATTTTTACCAAATCAATATTTTTCCATTCATTGAAGCCGCCGATATTGTACGTTTCATTATTTTTTCCATGATGAAAAACAGTATCGATGGCGCGTGCATGGTCAATTACAAAAAGCCAGTCGCGCGTATTTTCCCCTTTGCCGTAAACTGGCAATGGCTTGTTGTGAATGATATTGTTGATAAAAAGCGGGACAAGTTTTTCGGGAAAATGATTTGGCCCGTAATTGTTGGAACAATTGGTGATCACAAAAGGCAGATGATATGTTTCGCCATACGCACGCACAAAATGATCGGACGATGCTTTGCTTGCAGAGTAAGGCGAGTTGGGTGAATAAGCTGTTGTTTCTGTGAACAATCCTTCATCGCCAAGCGTGCCGTACACCTCATCTGTAGAGATATGATAGAAGCGGTGATCGTTTAAATTTTCTTTCCAAAAATCTTTTGCAACAGTCAGCAGATTTACGGTGCCGATGATATTTGTGTAAATAAAATCCATCGGCGAAAGAATGGAACGGTCAACATGCGATTCGGCTGCAAGATGCACCACATCTGTAATGCCGTGCTTTGTGAAAACATTTTTCAATGCTTCAAGGTCGAGGATATTTATTTTTTCAAAAAAATAATTCGGTTGATGTTCTACATCTTTCAGGTTTTCGAGATTGCCTGCATACGTGAGTGCATCAAGGTTGATGATGCTGTATTCAGGATATTTGTTTACAAACAAGCGTACCACATGCGAACCGATAAAACCTGCGCCGCCTGTGATCATGATTTTTTTTGTCATTGCAATTTTTTCTAAAAGTGAACAGTGAGAAGTAAGCAGTGAGCGCAAACAGTTTACTTTTCACTGCTTGCTTTTCACCAATAAATTTCTCACATTTTATAATATTTTTTATACCAGTCAATAAATTTTTTTAACACCATCCTGTATCGATGTGTTTGGTTTATAACCAAGATCGTTTACAAGATCGGTCACGTCTGCATAGGTCGCGGGAACATCGCCGGGTTGCAAAGGAAGCAACTCGATGATTGCTTTTTTGCCCAATTCATTTTCCACTGCTTTTACATAATCCATCAGTTTTACAGGCGCATTGTTCCCTATGTTGTAAACCTTGTACGGCGCGCTCGACTGCGAAGCATCAGAATCCGCTGAATGCCATGCTGCATTTGGCTTTGGAGGATTCACCGTTACGCGTGCAATGCCTTCCGCGATATCATCTATATAAGTAAAATCGCGCAGCATATCGCCATTGTTGAATATCTGTATCGGTTTGCCTTCAATAATATTTTTTGTAAAAATAAACAATGCCATGTCGGGCCTTCCCCATGCGCCGTAAGCTGTAAAAAAACGCAGGCCTGTTGTAGGCAATTGAAATAAATGGCTGTACACATGCGCCATCAGCTCATTGCTTTTTTTGCTTGCAGCATAAAGTGAAATGGGATGATCGACATTTTGCGAAGTTGAGAAAGGAATCTCTTCATTCAATCCATATACACTCGAACTGCTTGCATACACCAGATGTTGAATATTGTGATGGCGGCAACATTCGAGCATATTCACAAAGCCGACAATATTGCTGTTGACATACGCATCAGGATTGATGAGGCTGTAACGCACACCTGCCTGTGCTGCAAGATGGATGACCACATCAAATTTTTCAGCCGAGAATACAGCATCCAGTGCAGGCTTATCTTCCAGCTGCATCTCATAAAAAGAATAATTGGTGGAAACGGAGCTTGTTACCTTTTTACCATATTCAATTTTATCTTTTGCAATTCCCTGGAAAGATAAACGGCTGTATTTTAAATTGACATCGTAATAATCATTGATGCTGTCGATGCCTACAACGGTATGGCCATCTTTTATAAAACGTTCAGCAA
>Ga0206909_1098_pt1 | contig 17319 bp, 12 predicted proteins | sample Alteio_BWOrgHeat_76_FD_152943 | JGI IMG/M metagenome (GOLD analysis project Ga0206909, IMG submission 152943) | Enriched cells from forest soil in Barre Woods Harvard Forest LTER site, Petersham, Massachusetts, United States -... | ecosystem: Environmental > Terrestrial > Soil > Temperate forest >...
AAATTATTCACCTACTTAATTTTTGCTTTTGCCTGATTAGGCGATTTGCAAAATTTCGATAACAACAATCCGGTAAAAAAAACCAGCGAGTCCGTTTAGAAATTTGAAAATGAAAAAACACATCTCCGTTTTAGTTCTGTTTATTTTTTTGGTTAACGGTAGATGTTTTAGTCAATCGGCTGACCTGAATAATGAACTCAAAAACCGGGTGTCATCATTTAATAATTCAGCAAAAAAGGTTGCAACCGAGAAGCTTTATATTCACTTTGATAAATCATATTATGCAGTAGGGGATACTGTTTGGTTTAAAGCTTACCTGTTAAATTCTTTTTTAACGGCTTCCGACAAAAGCGGTATCATCAACATAGACATAGCCAACGACAGCAATAAGGTGATTAAACAATACCGCTTATCTGTAGTAGCTGGTGTAACTTTTGGAAATATCTCTCTTGATGAAAAAGAAGGATTTACCACAGGCACCTACACCATTCGCGCCTACACCAACTGGATGCGCAATTTCGGCGACAATGCTTTTTTTTATAAAAGTCTTTACATCGCGAGTGCCAATCAAAATAGTTGGCTGATAAACAGACTATTTAAAGATAGCGTGGTAAATGACGCCAATGTAGCGGAGGTCAGGCTACAGTTCAGCGATATGGACAAAAAGCCCTTTATGGTACAGTCTTTGGCTTTACAGGTAATTAATGGAAGTAAGAACTTGTATAAACAGCAGGTCCAGACGGATCTCGGTGGGATGATCACTGTAAGCTTTGCCATTCCACAAGAAGCAAATAATCTTGCTGTTATAGTAGAAAACGAAAAAAAGGATAAAAGAGCAGTTATCCCGGTTATCCTAAACCGTGTTGAAAATACAGATGTCCAATTTTTACCGGAAGGCGGAAACCTTGTTGCCGGGTTGCCTGCTCATATCGGCTTTAAGGCAATTAGCGAAGATGGCACGGGAACTAAAATTTCAGGTACTGTAATAAATCATAATCAACAACAAGTGGCTGAATTTAAATCATTGCATAACGGCATGGGCAGCTTTGACCTTTCCGTAAAGGACGGCGAGAGCTATACTGCGAAGGTGACTTTACCAAACGGTGCAATAAAAGAATACCCTTTACCGGCGGAAAAAAAATCGGGAATGATTTTACATATCAAAAATCCGATGGAAAGCGATTATTTAGAAGTTGCTATCGGGGCAACAAACGATATAGTACATAGCGGGGAACATTATTTTTTAATAGGGAAAGCAAGGGGAATTGTTTGTTATGCGGCAATCGTCAGTTTTCGGGATAGCAGCTTTATAAAAAGGAAAATTTTAAAAACCCTGTTCCCGAACGGGATTACGCGATTCACTATCATGACGACCAAATACCAACCGCTGAATGAACGACTTGTTTTTATTGACCGTCATGATAATTTGAATATTCAACTTATGCCGGATAAACCAAATTACAGTTCAAGGGAAAGCATCGCTTTGCATATAAAAGTAACCGATAACAAAGGGAACCCGGTTTCGGGTAATTTTTCGCTGGCAGTTACTGATGATGCGTTGGTTAAGTCAGATACTTTAAACAGTGAAAATCTGGTTACAAGGATGAAGTTAACAACAGATTTGAAAGGAAACATTGAAACGCCGGGTTATTATTTACCGGCAATAAGTAAGGTTAAATGGTTGGCTTTGGATAATCTGTTGCTTACCCAGGGATGGGTTGGATATGAATGGCAGCAGGTATTTAACCCGCCTGGCATTAATTACCAGCCTGAGCTGGAGTTTGCGGTAAAGGGCAGTGTCACCAATGTATTTAACAAACCGGTTAAAGGTACCCATGTACTTTTGTTTTCAAAATCTCCAACTATTTTAATGGATACCTTAACTAACAGCGAAGGTAAATTTGTTTTTGACCAATTCCCCAGGGTTGATACACCAATCTTTATTTTAAAAGCGGTAAACAAAAACGGTAAAAGCTTTAACGTAGGCATTAATATGGACGAAGTAAAGCCCCCGGATTTTACAAAACCATTTTCGCCTATTGCAACGCCTTGGTATGTAAATAGTGATAGTTGTTTACTTAATTATGCCAAAAATAATTTTATTGCGAGAAGGGAGAAAGATTTACCTAATGCCGGACATTTATTAAAAGAAGTAAAAATAAAGGGCAAGAAAATAATTAAGGGATCACAAAACTTAAATGGACCCGGGAATGCTGATCTTGTTTTAGATGAAAACGATTTAGAAAAAGCAGGCAAAAAAAATTGGCTTGAATTGTTTGAAGAAAACATAAAAGGATTTAAAGAGAGCGATATTTATGCTATTAAACATACGGATGTTTTCACGGGTAATTTACCCATGGATGTTATTACCAAAAGCTATGAACATTTATATCTAATTCGTGATAAAAAAGTGAAATTGGTAATTGATGGGATACTTTTAAGTGCCATTTATAACCCCCTTGATTTTACTACGTTAAAAAATTATTTGGAGTCACACAATGCGGAAGATATAAAGGGAATTGAAGTAAATTCATCAAATATTTATGCGATAAATTATGCCGCCCGGTATGGATTTATATTAAATCCCAAAAGCGTTTGGGGTGTCAGTAGTGATAGCCTTGCCTTTATCGAAATTACCACCCGTTCGGGCCACGGCCCGGTAATAGATAATACCCCCGGAATGTATTTGTACAAGCCCCTGGCGATTAGCCAGCCTAAACAGTTTTACAAACCAAAATATACCGTAAAGGATACTGCTAACCATGTACCGGATTTACGTTCAACCATTGATTGGGAGCCAAATATTACAACCGGCGCCAACGGAGAGGCTACGGTTTCTTTTTTCACCGCTGATAAACCTTCAACATATACGGTGATTATGGAAGGAACAGATATGAACGGTAACCTGGGGTATAAACGAGGGGAAATTGATGTCAGCCAACCTAAGGATATGTCCAAATGATTTTTAAATAGGTAAGATGGATTTATTGTTAAATGTTAAACGAAGGTTTTAAAGAATTTTAAATATGAATTATAAGAAAAGCATTGCATTGGTTATTTGCTGGCATGGTAAGTTACCCTGGTATTTTGATTATTTTGTTCATTCATGCAAGTACAACCCAACCGTTGATTTTTATATAGTTACCGATAATAGTACTTATGCCCAATATTTGCCACCTAATGTTAAACTTATTAATAAATCGTTAGTTGAAATAAATCTCCTGGCTACTGAAAAATTGGGCTTCGAAACGAACATAGTACATCCATATAAATTATGTGATTTTAAGCCGGCTTATGGCTTTATATTTTCGGACATATTGGAAAAATATGATTTTTGGGGGCATTGCGATATAGACGTTATTTTTGGCAATATCCGTGATTTTATGACCGACGACCTTTTAGACGATCGCGACGTGATCAGCGTGAGGGCCGATTGGCTTACCGGGTGCTTTTTGCTTTTCAGAAATGTTTTAAAGGTAAATACACTGTTTTTACAAAGTAAAGATTATCGTAAAGTTTTTAGCTCGCCCAAGCATTATTGTTTCGATGAAACGAATTTTACGCACCATGCATTTACAAACGGGAGACTGTACCATGAAATTGAATCGGAAATAGAAAGCATGACGCATGTGGTAAAAAAAATGGAAGCTGAAAACTACATAAAGCCATATTTTGACTTGCATATTATAGAAGGCGGCAGCCCTGGCAATTTAATATGGGACGACGGGAAATTGATCTACAAAAATAAATTTGTGGTCCTTTTATATCACTTAATTGATTTTAAAAGGCATTATGTTCCTAAAAAAATGAATCCATCTATACCGGATAAGTTTATAATCAGCCCGACAAAAATATACCATAAACCAAAACCTAAAAAAATACCTGATGAAGTTTGAATTAAAAATTATCGTGGCTAATTTATTGAAAACAGCGTGAAGAAAAACCCACCTCTGATTTCTTGCATTTGCGTCACCAGGAACAGGCCAGATTTACTGGAACGGGCCATTATGATCTTTAATTTGCAATCGTATACAAATAAGGAGTTAGTTATAATTTATAGAGAAGATGATTTTCAAACTGCTTCCTTATTAGGCAGCGTTTGCACGGCCGGTTTGGTATTGATCGAAGTTCCTAAAACTCAGTCCTTAACTTTGGGGCAGCTAAGAAATCTGGGAATAAACCAGTGTAATGGTGAATTGATCTGTTGCTGGGACGATGATGATTGGTATCACTTTCGCAGGCTTGAAGTACAGTTTGCAGTGATAAAAGCAAGTAAAATGAAAGGGTGCGTGCTTTCTAAAATCCTGATAATTGATATCCAAAATCAACAGGCATACTATTCGCACGAAAGATTATGGGAAGGTAGTTTAATGTGTTACCGATCGGTTTTTACTGAACATGCGTATGCTGACCTGCGACGCGGTGAGGATTTTGAATTGGTAGGTAATTTACAATCAAAAAATCTTCTTTACGTAATTAACACGGTGCCTAATCTTTATGTATACAACTATCATGGCGCAAATACATGGAACATTGATCATTTTAAATATTTTTTTATCCGCAGCGAGCCTTTAAGTAAGGAAACGTCGGCGGAAATTGTTGATTTAATGAATTCAAACCATATAAAACAAGTTGATTCACTTAAAATGGATTACTTAATTGATAACCAAATTTTCAATTAGCTATTGTAAATGAAACGCCTGTTTAATTAATCCACTAAAGCATATAATCTATTGAGGATATTATGAAACATCAGCAAAGCATCGCATTAATTGTTTGTTATTACGGTGAATTTCCATGGTACTTTAATTATTTTGTTCATTCGTGCAAGCATAATCCAACCATCGATTTTTATATTATTACCGATAATAAAACCTTTACAAGTCCAATGCCCGAGAATGTAAAACTTATTTACAAAACACTGGAGGAAACCAGCCTTTTAGCAACGCAAAAATTGGGTTTTGAAGTAAGTATGGATTATGGCTATAAGTTGTGTGATTTTAAGCCCGCTTACGGCTTTATCTTTTCTGAGATATTAAAAGACTATGATTTTTGGGGCTATGGCGACCTGGACGTGATTTTTGGCAATATCCGGAATTTTGCAACTGATGCCATGCTCGAAAATTACGACCTGATGAGTATACAGCCATATTGGCTGCCCGGTTGTTTTTTACTATTTAGAAATACAGATAAATTGAATACGCTTTTCATGCAGAGTAAAGATTATGAGAAAGTTTTCAGGTCCCCAAAACACTATTGTTTTGATGAAACAAATTTTACCCATGATCAATTTAACGATGGGCTAAATTTTCACCAGGTTAATGCTGAAATAGAAAGTATGACCCATGTTGTAAAAAAAATGGAAGAAATAAATTACATAAGGCCATATTTTGATTTACATATTATAGAAGGTAACCCGGGTAATATAACGTGGAACCGCGGAAATATGATTTACAAAAACAAATACGAGGCGCTTTTATATCATTTAATTGATTTTAAAAAACATTTTGTGCCCCCGGCAACAATTTCTTTTATACCGGATAGTTTTACAATTAGCCCGACTAAAATACACCATAAGCCAAAAAATATTAATAATAAAGTCCAAATTGAAAAACAATTAAGCGAAAATTAAGATCGGCGTTACCTGGAATTATATACAGCTAATTGTTCACTATAAAATGTTTATGAAAGATCAAAAAAGTATAGCACTGCTTGTTTGTTACTACGGGGAATTTCCCTGGTATTTTAACTACTTTGTGCATTCGTGCAAGCACAATCCAACAATTGATTTTTACGTTATTACCGATAACCCGAGCAGTCCAATACCCTTGCCCGGTAACGTTAAATTTATTTACAAAACACTGCACGACACCCGCCTTTTAGCAAGTGAAAGGTTAGGTTTTGAAGTAAAAATAGCTGAAGGCTATAAATTTTGCGATTTTAAACCTGCTTATGGATTCATCTTTTCTGATACAGTAAAAGGATATGATTTTTGGGGATATGCAGATATCGATATTATTTTTGGTAATATCCGCGATTTTGCGACCAATGATGTGCTGGAAAATCATGATTTGATAAGTATACAGCCTTATTTCCTTACCGGCTGCTTTTTACTATTTAAAAATATCGAAAAGATCAATACACTTTTTCAGCAGAGCAAAGACTATAAGAAAGTTTTTAGCAGTGATGAACATTATTGCTTTGATGAAACTAACTTTACTTTTAATGAATTTAATAAAGGATTAAAATATCATCAAATTAGTACTGAAATAGAAAGCATGACCCATGTTGTAAAAAAACTGGAAGAAGAAAATTATATAAAGCCATATTTCGACCTGCATATAATTGAGGGTGAGCCGGGCAATATAAAGTGGGAAGACGGGAAAATGACTTATAAAAATAAATTCACGTTCGCTTTATACCACTTAATCAATTTTAAATCGCATTTTGTACCAAAAAGAATAAATCACTTTATACCCGATAGGTTTACAATTAGCCCTAATAATATATACCATAAACCCAAAAGCAAAATTACTACCAGCGATTTTTAAATTTATAAGCAATTGGATTGATGTACTTGTTGCTCAATCTGTATTCATATCCCGGTAAACATTGAGGTGTATAATTGTATTTTAAAATTGAAATGAGACAAGATAAAAGCATCGCATTACTTGTGTGTTATTATGGTAAATTACCCTGGTATTTTAATTATTTTGTTCATTCGTGCAAATACAATCCAACAGTTGATTTTTATATAATTACCGATGATGTTACGTGGGTAAAACCTTTACCAGGCAATGTAAAGCTTATTTACAAAACGGTGAGTGAAATAAGCAGTTTAGCTTCGGAAAAGTTGGGCTTTGAAGTAAACATAACATATGGCTATAAGCTATGCGATTTTAAGCCGGCCTACGGCCTAATTTTTTCGGATATATTAAATGAATATGATTTTTGGGGGCACTGTGATGTGGATATCATCCTTGGTAATATCCGGGATTTTATAACCGATGATCTTTTGCAAAACTATGATCTGATCAGTGTAAGGCCGGATTGGATCCCCGGCTGTTTTTTATTGTATAAAAATATTTTAAAAATGAATACGCTTTTCCAGCATAGCAAAGATTACAAGAAAGTTTTTATCAGCAATAAGCATTATTGTTTTGACGAAACAAATTTTGCGCACAATGAATTTAAAGCAGGAAAATCATACCTTGAAATTAATACCGAATTAGAAAGTATGATGCATGTTGTAAAAAAGTTGGAAGAGGCAAACTACATTAAACCATTTTTCGACTTTTTTATGATCGAGGGGCTTCCGGGCAAGTTAAAATGGGAAAATGGCCGGATGATTTACAGAAACAAGTACGAAATTCTTTTATTTCATTTAATGTATTTAAAAGATATTTATAATCCGAAATTCAGGGCTAATCAAATACCGGACAAGTTTACGATCAGTCCGACAAAAATATATCATAAACCAAAATCTAAAGTTATCGTTGATGAGTTTTAAATTTTACAAACAATTTGATGCAATGGATTGCGGCCCCACGTGCCTTCGTATGATCGCAAAACATTATGGGCGCAATTTTAAGCAGCAAACGCTTAATAAAATGTGCGAGATCAATAGGGAAGGCGTTTCGCTATTGGGGATCAGTGATGCTGCCGAGAAAATTGGTTTTCGCACCTTGGGTGTTAAATTAAATTCGGAGCAATTAAAACAGGCGGAGCTACCCTGCATTTTGCACTGGCGACAATATCATTTTGTGGTACTGTATAAAATTAAAAACAAAAAATACTTTTTAGCCGACCCCGCCGCTGGATTGGTTACTTTAACCAAAAGCGAGTTTACCCGTAACTGGCAGGCAGATGCCGAGAAATTTGAGGGTATAGCCATGCTTTTGGCGCCAACCCCGCAATTTTACGAGCAGGAAGATGAAAAAGGCAGCGAGATAAAGTGGTCGTTCCTTGTGCGTTATTTAATTACCTACCGCAAACTGGTTATTCAATTGCTTTTCGGTATGGGTATCGGCAGTTTGCTGCAATTGATCACTCCTTTTTTAACGCAATCCATTGTTGATATTGGCATCAACACCCGCAACCTGAATTTTATTTATATTATCCTTGTTGCGCAGATAGCATTAATCATAGGGCGTGTTAGCGTGGAGTTTATCAGGTCGTGGATATTGCTGCACATCAGTACAAGAATTAATATTTCCATCCTTACCGATTTTTTGATCAAACTGATGAAACTGCCAATGAGTTTTTTCGATACAAAAATGACGGGCGACATTATGCAGCGGATGAGCGATCAAAGAAATATCCAGAGTTTTTTAACCGGCTCAACACTGTACACCATGTTTTCCATGTTTAACCTGGTGGTTTTCTCAGTAGTGCTGGCTTATTATAATATTTCAATCTTTTTTGTATTCGCTGTAAGCAGCGCTTTATACACGGCCTGGATAGTTCTTTTTTTAAAACAGCGCAGGGCGCTGAATTATAAAAGCTTTGAAGTTTCGGCCAAAAACCAGAGTTCCATTATACAGTTGATAGGCGGCATGCAGGAAATAAAATTAAACAACTGCGAACAGCAAAAACGCTGGGAATGGGAACATATACAAGCCCGTTTGTTTAAGTTTAACGTAAAAACGCTCGCGCTTAACCAATACCAGCAGGGGGGCGCTACTTTTATAAACGAAGGCAAAAATATACTGGTTACTTTCCTGAGCGCAGAAGCCGTAATAAACGGAAATTTAACTTTCGGCGCAATGATAGCTATACAATATATTGTTGGCCAGTTAAGCAGTCCCATTGATCAATTATTAGGCTTTATACAAGGTTTCCAGGATGCAAAGATCAGCCTGGAACGTTTAAACGAAATTCATCAGATGGAGGATGAAGAACCCGCCGGTAAAGAGTGGAACCATGTACTGCCCGAAAATAAAGGTTTATCCATTAATAACCTTTCCTTCCGTTATCCCGGGGCGGGAAATGAACTTGTACTCGAAAATATTGACCTGCACATCCCCCAGGGGAAAACCACCGCTATCGTGGGCATGAGCGGCAGTGGTAAAACTACCGTACTAAAGCTGCTGCTGCGGTTTTACGAACCCCAAAAAGGCGAAATAAAAGTAGGCGACCAGCAAATAGGCAATATTGGCTTTAAAGCCTGGCGCAGCCAATGCGGCGTGGTTATGCAGGATGGCTTTATTTTTTCGGATAACATTGAACGTAATATCGCTGTTGGGGATGAATATCCCGATAAAATAAAGCTTCGGCACGCTATTAAGGTGGCCAACATACAGGATTTTATTGATAGCCTGCCGTTGGGCCTTAATACAAAAATAGGCGCCGAAGGCAATGGCATAAGCCAGGGCCAGCGCCAGCGAATGCTGATTGCCCGGGCCGTTTACAAAGATCCGGAATATTTGTTTTTTGATGAGGCCACCAATGCGCTTGATTCTAATAACGAAAGGATCATTATGGATAACCTTGCGGAATTTTTTACCGGCCGGACTGTGATCATAGTAGCGCACAGGCTAAGTACGGTAAGCAATGCTGATAATATTATTGTGCTTGACAAGGGCCGTATTATTGAGCAGGGCACACACCAGGAATTAACAGCGCTTAAGGGTGATTATTACAAATTAGTTAAAAATCAATTGGAATTGGGGGCATAGTCCACGCTGAGTCGCTTTCGCCCAATAGCTGAAAGACTTTTTAATATTATCTTAAAAACAAATCAACAAAATGCCAACCACCTACTTAAATGATAACGAAGAAGCCAGGCATACGGATGATATGCAGGATATTATAACCGCCGTGCCATCCTGGATACTGCGTTGGGGTATCACCCTGTTTTTTGGGATATTGCTATTATTTATCGGGCTTGCCGCTATGGTCAGGTACCCGGATATTGTTAAAGCGCAGCTAAAAATAGATTCACCAAATTCACCCAAACCAATTGTGTCAAAAATATCAGGGAAATTGATAAAGCTGCTGGTGCGCGAAAATCAAACAGTTACGGCCGGGCAGCCGCTGGCTTATCTCGAAAGTACTGCCAACCACGATAAAGTGTTAACCCTGTTAACAAACCTCAGGAATTTGCAGCAACAGGTATTGCAAAACAAACCGTTTAATAATCAGCTTTTTAACGAAGCTGATAATACGCAATTTGGCGAACTGCAGTCGGCTTATCAAACGTTTTTTCAGGAGTATATTTCCTACAAATCGTCTGTAAATGACGGATTTTTGGTTAAAAAGAAAGGCTATCTTGAGAAAGACTTAAACTTTCTTGCGAATCAGCAACAGCAATTAAATGCTGAGAAAACCATTCAGCAAAAAGATTTTAGCATTGCCGCTGATGAATTTTCAATGCATAAAAAGCTTGAACAGGAAAAAGTGGAGACCCCTGCGGAATTAAGGCAGGAAGAAAGCAAATACCTGGCAAAAAAGACTGCCTTATATCAAACCGAATCGTCCATCATAACCGGAGATAACAATTATGCAACTAAACAAAGCGAGATATTAGAACTGGACAACCAGGTGCAGGAAGAAAAAGGGAAATTTTTGCAGGCGCTTAACAGCCTGATAAGTATGGTTGAAGATTGGAAAAGCAAATATATTTTAAGTGCATCCCAAGCGGGTAAATTATCATATGTGGGTATCGTTCAGGAAAACCAGGTGCTTGCTCCCTACCAGGAAGTGTTTTATGTGAATCCGGGCGACGAAGCTTTTTTTGGGGAAATGGCAATAGCTCAAGGCAATATGGGTAAAGTAAAAGAGGGGCAGCAAGTGCTGGTAAAACTCAGAAGTTATCCCTTCGAAGAATACGGAATGATACGTGGCAAAATTGAATATATATCCGAAGTTCCTTATAAAGACAGTGTTTTTATGTCCAAAGTAATTTTTAAAATAAAAAACTCATCCGATATGAAAAAGCCTGTCCATTTAAAACAAGGCATGATGGCAGATGCTGAAATTGTAACACAGGACGCAACCATTTTACAACGCGTTAGCAGGAACTTTTTTAAAATTATTGGCAGCAAATGATAATTGCATTATGGAGAATGTCACTGGTTCGAACCCCGGAACTCCCACAAAAGCCTGATAGAAATGTCAGGCTTTTCTATTAGATTAGGCCCGGTCGTCCAGAGTTGGAACTTTCGACGGCAGATGCCGCTGGGCGGCTTATTTTATACTTATAAATGCTTTTATACGAGTGAACAGCGTAAAACTTATCGTTATCATCCTATCAACCTTTTTGGTAAAAACAGCCCTCGCACAGGAAAACAACTTGAAATTCTGGAGTCAGTCGGTACCTATTCAGTGGTCCGATTTTCAAGGCGTGGTTGACAGCTCGAACGCTGGTTATGCGGTGACGTATACCGGTATCAGCTACACCTGGAACATGGTAAGCACTGTTGATTCGCCAAAAATTACTTTTAACGTACACTGCTATGTGAACAGGGGAAAATCGTGGGCGCGGGAGGATGTTAAAAGCGAAGAACGGCTTAAACACGAACAGCTTCAATTTGATATTACAGCGTTTTTCGCCAGGAAGCTGCTGGAAGCATTCAATAACTATCACTATACGCAATTTTACAAAAATGAAATAAACCAGATCTTTTACCGCATAAGTGATGCCAGGCAAGCTATGGAAGATAGATACCAGGCTCAAACCACCCATTCGCTGAACAAAGCCCAGCAGCAGTTATGGGAGAACTATATTTCGGATCTGTTAAGCCATAACTACACCTGTGACGAAGCTGTAGCCAGGGCGCCTGCGGACGTTTATGAAACGGAATTTGAAAAATACTGGGACCCCGCACATCCGCTGCAATGGGCTGATTTTAAAGGCTCCTTCCCGGATGCTGTTGGATTTGAAGCAAGCACAAGTTCGGGAATTAAATATAGCTGGCACGTTACGCATCACGGCGACACCGCAAAATTTACGTTTTTGGTAAAGAGTTTTATGAATAAATCAAAGTCATGTGTAAGGGATGGCCACCAAACACCCGGGTTATTGGCGCATGAGCAGCTGCACTTTGACATTACAGAATTTTTTGCTAGAAAATTACGGGACGCTTTTAATTCCTATAATTATACGGCTGACTTTAAGAATGAAGTAGCCAGTTTATACCGGCAAATGGAGCACGACCGTATAGCCATGGAGGATAAGTATGATGAACAGTCAAATCATGGTAATATCAAATCAGCGCAATCAGCATGGGCAAATTATGTTTCCGAATTATTGAAATATAAGTGAACCGAAATATACGGTTCTACTGATCTTCCTACTATTCCTTAACGCCAATTGGAGGAACCTGCTTATCCAGTATCATCTTGTTCAATGCAGGAATATCGATATTGACGATTTTGTTTAGTTTAGCTAATTGTACATCACTCAAAGCGGCCAGTTCCGTAAATGTTTCTTTTGCCTGCACGCTTGGCGGGTTTTCGCCGCTGTTGACAACTCCAAATAAACCTGCTAGCTTATCGTTTAAGCGTATGGGATAGTTAAGCACATCTTCGCCGCTTTTTGCTTTGGTTTGATATAACGCTTCCTCAATAACTGTTAGTTTTTTTGTGATTGTATCGGCTACCGTTTTTATTTCTTTCGTACCGGGTTTGTTCATCCTCTCCATAAAATCGCCGATCTGGGTTCTCAAAGCCCGGATATTTTTAATGGCCTTTTGCACCTCGTTATATTTATCCCTTATCTGTAGCAAAAAACTAACCTGCGCATCGTAATCTGCAGTTGTGAGATCGTATTGCGGGTTCGGTTTAATAACAAACGGAACATCTACTGAGTCTTTTTCAACCCGGAAACGTGCGGTATAGGTACCCGGTGCCGCCTTAACCTGGCCAATACCACCGTTCCATAAAATCATCCCGTCTATCTTTTCGCCGGGCGGGTAAAGCTGATCCCAAACAATCCGGTTAAGGCCCGGGCTAAAATCGAGTTTATTCGCATCTTCTTTTGCGTTACGACTAAAGGTTTTAATCGCTTTATGTTGTTTATCAAATATGGTGACCGATACGTTTGACGAATCGGTTACATGGTTTAAATAGTAATTAAATATGACGCCTTTTATAGGGTTGGCGCCCGCGTTATGTAATACTTGTTTACTGTGGAAGGATTCGTAATCATCCCCCCGCTGCCTGTAAGTGTCATTCACGTCAAATACCTTTAGATCCGCGGTTGGCAATTCATCAGCCTTTTGCTGCACCAGGCTTAAGTCGTCAATCACCCAAAATGCGCGGCCCTGTGTGGCAACAACCAGGTCGTTGTTTTTAATAACCATATCCGTAACAGGTACCTCCGGAAGGTTTAACTGAAACTTTTTCCAATTACCGCCGCCATCATAACTAATATACATGCCGTATTCGGTACCCGCATACAATAAGCCGGGCCGTTTTTTATCAGCGCGCAGCGCCCTGGTAAAATGCATGCTGTTTATACCTTTTGTAATCAGTTTCCAGCTATTGCCGTAGTCTTCGGTTTTAAAAATGTACGGCGTAAAATCGTCCAGTTTATATTTGGTGCCCACAAAATAGGCGGTTCCTTTATTAAAGGGATCGGTTTCCACGCAGTTCCACATCATCCATTTGCCCGCTGCAGCAGGGGTTACATTTTTCCAGTTTTTGCCGCCATCCCGGCTAACATTGATCAACCCATCGTCGCTGCCCGTCCATAAAAGATCTTTTTCAAGGGCCGATTCCGCAGCAGTAAAAATGGTGCAATAATATTCAACCGAAGTGTTGTCTTTGGTGATGGGCCCCCCGCTTGGCCCTTGTTTGGATTTATCATTGGTAGTTAAATCGGGGCTGATCATTTCCCAGCTTTGGCCCTGGTTCTCGGTTACAAACAAATGGTTGCCTGCAGTATATAAGCGTTTAGGATTGTTAGGGGAGAAGAAGATGGGGAAATTCCATTGAAAACGATATTTCAGCACATCCGCGCCTGCGCCCATCGGGTTATCGGGCCAAACATTAACAGCGCGGTTCTCGCCTGTTTTATGGTCAAGCCTCGAAATGTACCCGCCATAGTTACCGCCATATACCACATCGGGATTTAAGGGATCGGCTACAACATACCCGCTTTCTGCACCGGCTGTTGGCTCCCAATCGGTTTCGGTAATACCAGCCGGGCTGTCCGAACTGCTCCTGATGCGAACGGTAGAATTATCCTGTTGTGCGCCAAGGATGCGGTATGGGAATGAATTATCGGTTGTAACCCGATAGATTTGACCGGTGGGCTGGTTGCCGTAGGTGCTCCAGGAATTGGCTGCATCAAAACTGATCTGCGCCCCACCATCATCGGCAACAATCATCCTGCGGCCATCCTCCGGATCGATCCATAGATCATGATGATCGCCATGCGGGGTGTCCATGCTTTTAAAGGTTTTGCCGCCATCAACACTGCGCATAAACTCCACATTGGGGCAGTACACCTGGTTTTCGTTTGCCGGGTCCACAATCACTTTATTATAATACCAAGCCCTTTGTTTAATGTTATTATCGCTGCTGGTTAATACCCAGCTTTCGCCGCCATCCTCGCTCATAAACAAACCGCCTTTGGCGTTCTCAATCAGCGTGTATAATTTATCGGTATTACTGGGGGCGACAGCAATGCTTACAATACCCCAAACGCCTTTGGGCAATCCCTTTTTTGATGACAAATTCTTCCAGGTTTCGCCGCCGTCAGTGCTTTTATACAAGCCGCTGCCCTCGCCGCCGCTTTCCATGCTGTAGGGTGTGCGGCGCACCGTCCACATACCGGCATATAAAATGGAAGGGTTAGCGGGATCGAGTGTTAAGTCGGAGCAACCGGTGTTTTGGTTTACAAACAACGTACGGCGCCATGTTTTGCCGCCATCGGTTGTTTTATAAACGCCCCTTTCATCGTTCGGCCCGAAAAGGTGCCCCATTGAGGCAACCCACACTTTGTTGGGATCGAGCGGATCGATCACAATTTTTACAATATGCCGGGCATCTTTAAGGCCCAGGTTCACCCAGGTGCGGCCGCCGTCGTTGCTGCGCCATAAGCCGCCCAGCCCCTCGGAAACATTTCCCCTGAGGGTGTTTTCGCCTTCGCCGGCGTATACAATAGCTTCATTAGCCGGGGCCACGGCAACAGAACCTATTGAGCCGCCGAAATATTTATCCGAAATATTTTTCCAGTTAGCGCCGCCATCAGTGGTTTTCCAAACGCCGCCGCCGGTTGCGCCAAAGTAAAAGGTGTTTTTATTTTTATAGCTGCCGGCAACGGCGCCGCTGCGGCCGCCGCGGAAGGGGCCTATCTCGCGGTATTTTGTAGTGGAGTAATAAACAGAGTCAATAGCCTTTTGCTGCGCAGCCGTTTGGCTTTTTTGCTGCCCGAAAGATGTAAATACTGCCAGGAAAACCGAGGCGGTAACCAGTATTGCTTTTTTTAACATCATTGTTTAATTGTATTTTCTGTCCCGCTTGCTGGCAGGGATTTGTGTTCGCGAAAGTTAGTGATTGCTTTCAGGGATTACAAATTGGGGATGTATAATGTCGCGGATTTGTACCCGATGCCTACGGAATCTGGCAGCAGCCGATCAACGCGCCACTTATTCAAAATCCCACCAAACTACTTTCTTCGGCGGATCACCCACAGTATAAGGCTCGCCAATTCGCGGAACATTTAGCGGAACACCAAGTTTTTCAGCAGCCGGCAGCAGTTTTTTTATAGGTTCGTTCCAGGGTTGATCGGCTTCTACAAACTTGGCCCAGTGAATAGGTTGCAGCAAACGTGCATGCAGGTCGACGGCGGCCTGGGCAGCCTGCCCGAACCACAGGTGCGTCCATGGCCAGTTCGGACTATATTGACCGCATTCCAGCAGCGCCAGGTCGAACGGGCCGTATTGCTGACCGATCTGTTTAAAATAATCACAATAGCCACCATCGCCACCGTAAAACAACTTGTATTTACCTGCTTGTATCACATACGAGGCCCAAAGTGTTTGATTGTCTTTACCAAACGTACGGCCGCTGCGGTGCTGTGCGGGTGTAGCCGTTACCTGTAATCCGCCGGGCAGTGTTGCCGATTGGTTCCAGTTAAGTTCAATTATCTTTTTAGGGTCAAATCCCCAATACACCAGGTCGGCGCTGACGCCCATCGGCACAACGGCCATTTTAATACGGTTTTTTAATTTTTTCAGCGTGCGGTAATCCAGGTGATCATAATGATCATGCGAGATGATCAGGACATCTATCGCCGGCATATCTTCGGCACGATAATGGTTCGAACCTTCGAACGCAGTAACCACGCCGGGTATTGGCCCGGCATGGTGACTAAAAATAGGATCGATCAATATATTGCCCTGCCCGGTTTTGATCAGCAACGACGACTGTCCGAACCAAATAATAGTAGGGGCAGGCGAAGCCAGTGCGTTAAGATCAGTTTTAACCCATGGCAGGGGAGCACCGGGCCTGATGGTTTTAGTGCGGCGGTGAAGAAAAAGCCAACGGTTGTGCTTGTGCGATGAATTTGTTTCCTCGGCTAAATTCACGAAGTGGCCATTTTTGTAATCAGGCAACTTTTGAAGACGCGCAAGCTCGGCGCCGTCAGGATTTTTACCCACCGATCTCACCAGTGCGCAACCAACCATAGCTATCAGTAACAGAACTCCAATCCCCAGGCAATACTTTATCATCGTCTTTCTTAGCATGCAAATAACGGTAAAGATTGACGTTTGTTTCCTTACTGTCACTTTTACGGTGCTAACGCTGTTCCGCATGCAGAAAGTTGCCGGTTGTAAAAAACCAAATTGTTTGGCGGGTGTTGCAACAATTGTTAGGGCCAACAGATAACATGCCGGTACATGAAATGAATTTATTTAGTCGGGGAAAAACCTTTTTTACAACGCTGCTGACCTGCGGGTTCCTATTGATGGAGATATTCAACGCTTCAGCGCAAATCCATATCATCGAACGCACCGTTAAGGATACCTCCCGTCCTGTGATCACTGATACTTTGTTGGTTAAAAAAAATTTCGGCCATGCCGCGATTCAGTTTGGCTTGGCCGAAATATTAGTGCAGTCATTTGATCAATTTGTTACCAAAAAAGATTATGCGCAGATCTCTTTCAAAACCATAGGTCACAATTTAAACCCTGGCAGCTGGCAATTTGATAACGATCCGATCCAAACCAATCAATTTGGGCACCCTTACCACGGCAGCTATTTTTTTAATTCCTTCCGCACAAATGGGTATAATTTCTGGGCCTCGTCTGCTGCGGCTTTTACAGGCAGTTACATTTGGGAAACCTATGCCGAAAACCAGGCGCCGGC
>Ga0206909_1106_pt1 | contig 17183 bp, 15 predicted proteins | sample Alteio_BWOrgHeat_76_FD_152943 | JGI IMG/M metagenome (GOLD analysis project Ga0206909, IMG submission 152943) | Enriched cells from forest soil in Barre Woods Harvard Forest LTER site, Petersham, Massachusetts, United States -... | ecosystem: Environmental > Terrestrial > Soil > Temperate forest >...
ACTGGAAGTTGCCACAACAGTAAAACTTGCAATAAGATGTATGTTGCTTTATGATTAAGATGCGAATATGGATGCCCGATAAAAAGTGCGACCATCAAACCAAGCAGCAACGCAACCGGTGGTGAGATAAATGTGGAGCAGCACAACACAATTCCCAATAAAAAAATAACCTTCCGTGCCAGGATCTTTCTTTCCAATAATTTTTTATCCATGTTCTTTTTGCTGACAATATTTTCTGCAGTGCGATACTACAATATTTTTCATTTAAAAAATATAAATGTGAAGTAACTTATTGTAATCAGCAATCACATTTTAGTCTACATTTTCTATAGGCAAAAAATGCTTTTATTTGTTATAATATTTTACCAGCAGAAAATAAATATGCCCAAGGATCCAACTCTTATTTTTTATACAAATGAACCTGCCAATGCAGAAACGCCGCTTGATGCGCTGCGTGAAAATTTCATTACACCTGTGGATCTTTTTTATATGCGCAACCACGGGCCGGTACCGGAAATGGATATAAAAAATTATCGACTTGAAGTAAAAGGAATGGTAGAAAATGAATTGAGATTATCGCTCGATGAATTGATGAATGATTTTCCGAAACAAACTGTAATGGCAACACTGCAATGTGCAGGCAATCGTCGCGACCAGTTGATCGAGATAGCGCCTGTGCCCGGTGAAGTGCCGTGGCAATCCGGTGCCATCGGCAATGCGACATGGAGCGGCGCGCGGTTAAAGGATATTTTAAAAAAAGCAGGGATAAAAAAAGGTGCTGAATATGCCGCATTCATGGGCGCGGATGATGTGATCCGCAACGGAAAAAATGTTGGCTTTGGTGCATCAATTGAAATTGATAAAGCATTGTGCGATGAAGTATTACTCGCGTATGAAATGAATGGCAAACCGCTGGAACCTATTCACGGCGCGCCTTTTCGGGTTGTCGTGCCCGGATACATTGGAGCAAGAAGTGTGAAATGGCTGACAGAAATTACTTTGCAAAAAACACCTTCCAATAATTATTTTCAGGCACACGCATATCAATTATTTCCACCGCAGGCAAGTGCAGAAACGGTCGATTGGGATTCGGGTTTGCAATTAAGCGAGCTGCAGGTGAATTGTGTAATTACTTTCCCGCAAAAAAATAATGTTGTCAAAAGCAAAACATTAAATGTGCAGGGTTATGCTTTAGGTGCAAAAAAAATTGCACGTGTGGATGTATCAATTGATGGTGGAGAAACATGGTCGACAGCAAAACTTTTACACCAAAAAGAAAAATGGGCTTGGGCATTTTGGGAAGCTGATATTCAATTGCCAAATGGTGAACATGAGATCATTGCGCGCGCGTTTGACACAGCTTCAAATACACAACCGGAAGATGCAAAGCATGTCTGGAATTTTAAAGGATACATGAACAATGCGTGGCACAGAGTGAAGATTTGTGTTGAATAAAATCTATTGCGTTTGCAGTGCCGTATATAAGTGGTATGAAAAAATACTGCTTTTATTTTATCCATATTTTGATTTGCTTCATCCCGATTTTTGTTACTGCACAGGCGATTGATGACAATGTTTCTTTCAGAAATATTGACAGCAATAAATATTTCAGGATAAATTATGAGAATGATTTTTTTACAGCCACTGACCGCGATTACACACAGGGTATTTATATAGAAAAAGTAAAACCTTCTTTCAGGAATTTTCCTTTATCAAAATTATTATTGCACCCGAAAAATGGGAACGTCAAATACGGCATTGCTTTGGAAGATGATGGTTACACGCCAAACATCATTGCCAGTGCAGCAATACAAAATGGCGACCGGCCTTATGCGGGTGTTTTATTTCTCAAAACTTTTCTTACATTAACGAACGCGGAAAAGCTTGAACGGATAAGTGTTTTGTTAAGCACGGGAATTATCGGGCCTGCTGCGCAGGGTGAAGCAATGCAAAAAGGGATTCATCACTGGATACATTATACACAACCGCTTGGATGGAATAACCAGATCGCTAATGATGCCGTGATCAATTACCAGGTAAATTATGAGAAAGAGATATTTTCATTGAGGAATTATTTTTCATTTGCTTCATTCAACAGTGCAAGAATTGGCACGCTAAGCGATAAGACAACAACAGGTTTTAATTTAATGATTGGAGATTTTTATTCCCCGTTTAAAAATAATATTCATTTTCCCGTAAAGAAATTTCAATGGTATGCTTACGCACAACCGCTTGTAAATCTTGTCGGATATGATGCTACATTGGATGGTGGCGTTTTCAATCATTCAAGCCCGTATATAATTCCCGAAGAAGATATCAACCATTTTACAATTCAATACAAAGCAGGACTTGTACTGATCTTCAAAAGGCTTTATCTGGAATATTATCAAACAGGAATCAGCAAAGAATTCACAACAAGCGTTTATCATAAAACAGGCGGACTGGAAGTAGGTTTCGGTTTTTAAAAATCATCTACTTAAAAAAATCATTTTTTATATTTTGAGAAATTGACGAGCAGTACCCCAATCAAAACGATCAATAAAGCGCCGCATTGCCGCATCGTAATTGTTTCGCCAACGAAAAGCCATCCGAGAAAAACGGCCACTACCGGGTTTACATAAGCATACGTTCCAACGAGCGATGGCGGCCGCACATCAAGCAGCCAGATGTATGCAGTATAGCCGACAATAGAACCCATGAAAACAAGGTACACAACGGCTTCCCACGATTGAGCACTCACCTGCTGCAAATGAAAACCATGATATTCGCCCGCAATCAATGCTGTGATAAAACCGCATACGCCCGCAGCAATCATTTGTATAGAACCCTTCATCAAGGTGCTTCCTGAAGTGATGGTGTATTTTGAATACAGCGATCCGATGGCCCACAAAACACCGCTGATGATAAGCACAATAAATGCGGTCAACTGCGATGCTTTATTTTGCAGGTCAACAGAACTTTTGCCGCTGAACAATAGCATGATCCCGACAAAGCCAACAAGCAAACCGATGATGATAAATTTATCTGAAAAATTTATCGACCAATTTTTTTTATCCAATATCACAAACCAAAGCGGTACTGCAGCTACAACGATCGCACATAAGCCTGATGGTAAAAATTGCTCTACCCAAATGAGTGAAGTAGTGCCGAAAAAAAGCATGAGTGTGCCGCTCAATGCATTTTTTGAAACAGAAGAAATGCCGGGTGTTTTTTCTCCTTTTGCAAGACACCACATATATAAAATAATACCTGAAGCAAAAAAACGGATGCCTGCCATAATGAAGGGCGGAATGGTTTTGATGGCAAGCAAAATTCCAATATAGGTTGATCCCCAGATCAGGTACACCGCCGCAAACGCAGCTATGACAAGGTTTTTAGAAGGTTCCTTAAAAATGCCGGGGTTTTGCAAATTTATTTTTTTAAATAATTTCTATAAAGTCTCGATGCTGTGCTTGCGGTCGCGGATCACATTTTCCAGGTTCCATTCTATTTTTTTTATGAAAGGATTTTGGCGCACCGTACAATTTTCTTTCACGCAGATGCTGCACGAAAAATCCATGCAGGCATCGCTGTGCACAAACATTTCTATTGCATCCCCGAATTGCTTTTTTATCAGCGCAGCAAGCGCTTCCACTTCAGCATGTGCTTCTTTTACATTCAGGTACCATGGTACAGTAAGATGGCAATCGATATGCAGCACGTTGCCGTATTTTATCACACGCAGGTTGTGCAGGTCTATCCAGTTGTCGCGTCGATTTTGGTTAAGCCATTTTATCAAATGCAGCAGCAGTTCCTTATCCGCTTCATCCATAATTCCGGCAAGCGAACTGCGGATGATCTTATAACCATTGTACATGATCACAACACTCATGAGCAATGCCACTGTTTTATCAAGCCAGAGCAAATGCGTGAAATACATAATGATCAATGCAGCAATAATTATCAGTGTTGAATAGGTGTCAATGATCAGGTGTTTGCCGCTTGCCTGCAATGCAACTGAATTATTTTTTACGCCTGTTCTTTTACAAATAATTCCTGCAACAAAATTTACGAGTGCCGTGATGGCAACAATTAAAATGCCGGTGTCAATTTTTTCGAGCGGGCTTTGATTGATAAAATTTTCTACCGTTTCGTATAAAATAAAAAAACCTGCAGAAATGATCAATGCTCCTTCTGCAGCAGCAGAGATAAATTCAGCCTTGCCGTGCCCATATGGATGTTCATTGTCCCTTGGTTTTGATGCAACATACAAACTGTACAAACCGATGAAACCCGCAAGCACATTGACGATGCTTTCAAGCGCATCACTGAGGATGGCAAGTGAGTGTGTGAGGTAATATGCAATGATCTTTGTGGCAAATAAAATAACAGACAGGAATGTTATCCATTGCTGAACCTGAAAATTTTTTTTTGCTGATTGCAATTGAAATTATTTGCGTTACGAAAATAGACTATAAAAGTATTTGAGAAAGAGAATTGTATAAACGGTTAGGGTTTCCGCGACTACCATTATCATCCATCATCTGTCAACCAATTCAGCAGCAGGTTTTATCATCTTCAATTTCACCAGGAATTTTTTAAAATTTCTGAATGTGCGGTAATAAAATTCCTTGTTGAACAATTGCGAATCCCGCATGGCCTTTGATGTAAGAAAAACTCCGATCGGTATCAGCACCAATGTAGAAAGCCACATGCCTGTAAATGAGCTCACCACATTTTCTTTTGCAAACTTTTCGCCGAATGTGTTGAGTAAATAAAACAATACAAAAAATATTATGGCAAAAATCAGAGGCGTGCCCAGTCCGCCTTTTCGAATGATGGAACCCAACGGTGCACCGATCATAAAAAGTACGAGGCATGCGACGGACAATGTGAATTTTCTATGCCATTCTATCAAATGCCGCGTTAAAAAATCAAGGTTGCTTTTATATTCATTGTTCATTGTCTCAATATTGCTTGCAGCATTGGTCATTTTATAAAATGCACTGGAAAGTAAAGCAGCTTTTAAGGAATCAGGAATAACTGCCGCAGATGATTTGAATGGCATAGAATCCTTTGCTGCAATATGTTTCCAAAGACTGTCCCTGTATTTCAGGAATAAGAAATTATCAGCAAGTTGTGATCTGGAAAATTTAAAAAATGTTGCCTCATTCTTATTGATGGAATCTATGGAATAATTCAATTGTCCTACTGTCAGCATTTTTGGGTCATACTTAAAAAGGCTGTCCTCAGTCTTTGTCATTTTAAAACTGCTGAGGTCAAATACTTTTTTATAGCCTGTAAAGCCCATGCGGATAAACTGCGTGTTGTTATCGTAGGCACTTCCTGATTCTTCATAACGCCAGCCATTGTGCAATTGAAATTCCATAAAACGTTTGTCTGCCGTTACGCGCATGATGCCGCTTTCTGCTGTAAGCAGGTGATCTTGCAGGCCCATTACTTTTTCATAAATAATCACGTTGCGAATGGTGCTGTCATCCTTTTCTTTTTTGCCGATCTTTATTACATAGCCATCGAGCTTGTCATAAAAGATACCTTCTTTAATATCAAATGCAGGTTTGGCCACAATGATATCGTATTTCAGTGCATTCAATTTCAGATTTGCAACGGGAATAATGTTATTGGCAAATAAAAAAGCAATCCCGCTGATAAAAATAGATGTGATAAAAAGCGGCCGCATAAAACGCAGCAACGGAATGCCTGCCGATTTGATGGCAACAAGTTCAAAACTCTCGCCGAGGTTTCCGTAAGTCATGATGGAAGAAAGGAGCAGCGACAGCGGCAATGCAAGCGGAACGGTGGTTGCAGCCACATAACCTACAAGGCGAAAGATGGTGATGAAGTCTAAATTCTTGCCAACGATATCATCAATATAAAGCCAGAAGAACTGCAATACCAACACAAAAAGCGCAATCAGAAAAGTGGCTAAAAACGGCCCGATGAATGAACGGATAATAAGGCTGTCGAGTTTTTTTATCACTTTTTATTTTTTCAAAAAATGGCAGTAGCACAAATATAAAACTTTCCTGTGGCGGGCATGCATTATTATATATGCATCAATTAATTTAACAAAAAGCGAAAAGAAATGATGATGTCGAAAGATGGTAAAAGGTCTATTGATATGAAGGATCAGCTGCCAAGGCGATGAAATAATTCTTTCACCTGGTATTCCCATAATTGGGTCTGGTCTTTTATTTCGCCTTTTTCTGCAAAATCTTTTATAATTAAAATAGTTTGCCCGGTGATCTCTGTCCGCTCTATTTTAAATTCAAAATATTCCTCTTTTGGTGAGCCCTGCCAGTGGTATTTTATAAATTTATCCTGCTCCTTTTCCACTACGTCTGCTTTTTCAACGGATCCATTCCATCCAAAACTGAAAATATTATCGCGCTCGTCCACCTGTTCTGCAAACCATTCCTGCATTCCGGCAGGTGTTGAGAGAAATTCATATAATATTACCGGCGAGCACCGCACCGGATATTCTAATGTGTACAACTGCTTTTTTGCCATTATTCTTTTTTAATCTTCCGCTATTGGAAGTTGCAATAATATTAAATAATTCATAGCATCAAAATATTTTTTAGTTAAACAGGCCTCTTTTTAAGAAATATGGCAGAACAAAATTTGAATAACAGTAATTTATAGTGAAATAAAGGCTAAATATTGCATAGGTTTCTTATATTTACAAAGCAGGCAAATATCCTTTTATGAAAAAATTTCTACTTTTCGCATTATGTTTTTCGCAGGTTGTTGTTATTTGTGCACAAATGCAGAAAGTTGTCGGTGATTGCATGGTCACTTACACTGTTTCGGTCGATAGCTCAGGTACTTCAAAAAGCAGCCTTGCAAATACTACCAAGATATTTTATGTGCGTGGCAGAAAATCAAGAACAGACCTGATGAGCCCTGCATTTACTCAGTCCGTTATCTACGACAACAGTACAGGCACGGCGATCATTTTGAGAGAAATGGGCGGCAATAAATACATGTCGACCTTTACTGCAGAAAAATGGAAAGAACAGAACAAACAATATGATGGAATGAGCGTGACTCTTGCAAATGATACGAAAAATATTTTGGGCTATGAATGTAAAAAGGCCATCGCCAAATTAAAGGACGGCACTACTTTTTCGGTGTTCTATGCTCCCGGCATTATTCCCCAGACATCTGAGAATTCCTATGAATTTCAAAATATTCCCGGTTTTGTGTTGCAATATGAAACATCAGGGAATAATGGCCAAAAAATAATATTTACTGCAACAGCAATAAACTTAGACCCTGTCCCCTATTCAAAATTTGAGATACCCACATCAGGTTACAGGATGCTGCAATAAAATAATTAGTGAAAATAAAAACTAAAGATGCGGAGCAGTCGGCGTTTTAAACTTCAATGGTTTAATCACATACTTATAAGGATAAACGTAAGTAGTGTTGCCGTTTTGAACGGTGACCATTGAATTAATTTGTGTGCCGCTGGTATTTTGGGTAGAATAAAGATCCTCAAAACCAATGAAATGAAAACCCGAAGTATGCAAAGCAGAAAGTGAATATTTCTTTGACAGAAAACTTAAATTTTTTAGGGTGAATTTATTCTTGCTTTTGTCATCACTGCCCGAAAATGAACCCAAAGCAATTTGAGCGGCTGCAACAAAAAATATTACAGTTAAAATTTTTGTATATAATGGTCTTTTTAACACTTTACAAAGATAAAGTTATTTTTCGAAAATTATAACATTATTCTTAACGTTTATTTTATAAAAATGTTACAGAATTGTTGCGAAATAATTTTTTCGGCTTAACTTTCCATAACCCATTACCTATGCAGCAAAATCCATATCGCGAAAACAGGGAAGAATTAGATGAAATTTTAAAGCAATACCAAAACCTACGCAATGGTCGGCAGCATTCTTTCCTCGAAGAAGAGGCCTTTGAAAAAATAATCAATTATTTTGATGACAAAGATGACCTTCCGGGTGCACTTGAGGCTGTGCAGACAGGGTTAGAATATTTTCCTTTTTCATCCCAATTGCTTATTAAAAAAGCAGACCTGCTCATTGCTCTGCACAAATACAAAGAAGCGCTTCAAATACTCGAGCAGGCCGAATTATTTGATGGCACCGACCTCAATTTGTACATTCTCAAAACCGATGCCTATCTCGCACTTGACCAGCAGGAAAAAGCAGTGGTGTTGCTTGAAGATGCCTTGCAGATATTTGAAGGTGAAGAACGCATTGAATTGCTTTTTGAACTCGCAGATGTTTATGACGACTATGAAGAATTTGATAAGGTATTCGATTGCCTTAAAATAATCCTTGAAGAAGAACCGACGAGCGAAGAGGCATTGTACAAGATCTGTTTCTGGACAGATTTTACAGGCCGTTGTGAAGAAAGCATCATACTGCACCAATCCATTATTGACAATTATCCTTACAATGAACTTGCCTGGTTCAATCTTGGCGCTGCTTATCAGGGTTTAAAACTTTATGAGAAAGCAATTGATGCCTATCAATTTGCAGTGGTGATCGACGAGAAATTTGATACGGCCTACCGAAATATGGGCGATGCTTACATTCGGATACGCAAATACAAAGAGGCAATAGAGACACTTCAAAAAGTGCTGGAATTAACACGGCCCGATCAGGTGATCTATGAAGCGATCGCTCATTGTTTTCACCTGATGAAAAACTATGCACAGGCACGTTTTCATTACCGCAAAGCATCTCACATGAATCCAGGCGAGAGCAAACTGCAGTACAAAATTGCCATGACCTATATCAATGAAAAGCAATGGCAGAGTGCACTTAAGCCGCTTGAGAATGCAATGAACATACGATCCAATGTGGCTGAATATAATCTTGCAATGGGTGAATGTAAAATGCAGCTTGAAAATTATAAAGAGGCCATCCAGCACTTCAGCCTGGCAGTAAGGCAAAAGCCAAAGAATATTTCGGGATGGGAAGCCCTGATCTCGTGTCTTTACAAAGCCGGCTATTTTGAAGAAGCCTGCACGCAGTCGCTCTCAGCATTGAAAGCTACGGAAGATAAGCCTGTCTTTTATTTTATTTACAGCGCATCTTTATTTGCTTTGAAAAGATCAAAAGAAGCTTTGGTGCAATTGGAAAAAGGATTGGAGCAATCCACAAAACAATTAAAGAAATTCATTGAATTAAATCCCGCAATCCTTCAAAACAATCATGTGGTGGACCTGATCGCGAAGTTTAAAAAAAGAAAAAATTTCAGGTAAGTATTCAAGATCATTCTCCCTTACATCTTGCAATACCTGCTTTCGCTTTCTGGTCAATGGAGTTTTTATATTCATGATCATTCATCCCCAAACATTTTTGATAAAATGCAATGGCAAGCGATTTTTTTTCTTCTCTTTCATAGATCATTCCGATCTGATAAGCAGCGCGCGAAGCAAAATATTCTGTTCTGTGTTCACCAAGTTTTATGGAAGTGAGATATGCCTGGATGGCCTCATTGTCTTTTCCCAGATCATCATAGATACGCGCTACACGATACGCGAATTCAAGCTTGTCTGCATCGCCTGAAAAATCGTTGGTACTTTTACCACTGAGCATTGCGAGCGCTTCATGGTTGTAGCCTCCGTCGTTGAGCAGCCTGGCTTTCAGTAATAATATATTTGGCCACACGCCTGATTTTGCATCAGTCAATGCTTGTGCATCGGCATCTGTTTCTGAATTGCCTTTTACGATCACCTGTTGCATTGCATTTTGTGCAGCTGCAGAATTTCCCTGCAAATAATAGGCCCATGCCAGTTTTTCATAACTGTCTTTGAGGTAAAATTTTCCCTTGAAATTTTTTATAAAATTTTGAAAATATTTTATCGCGCTTTCTGTTTCAAGATGATGCAATGTGATAAAGCCCATTTCATAATCCCACACAGGTGTATATAAATATTCGGTTGAAGGATTTTTATGCAAAATGATATTTCGTGCATATTCGTTTTGCTTGTCATTCAGTGCAAGATTTGCCGAGAGATAGGCAAACAGGTGATTGTTGACAACATCGAGTTTTTTTTCATTGATAAAACGAAACACATCATCAGGTTTATTTTCGATGTAAAAAGCAAGGTAGCAGTAATAAAATGTTGCTTCGTTGAAAAAGAATTTTGCAGAAGGATTATCGCTGTTCACAAAATTCCGCATCAGTTGCATTCCGTCTTTTACAGATCCTTTCATGCCAAGCAATGCGGCAAAAGATCTATAGCCGCCGGGAATAATATCAACCATCACCTGCATTGGCCCGTATACCATATCGTTCGGCAAAAAATTGGGAAAATCTTTTTTGTTCTCTTTAATAAGATTGAACGCCCGCCTGAAATCCCACGCTGCGCTCCATCGTTCACTGAATTTTATTTCCACCATCGCTTTCTGCAGGTACACAACAGAGCGGCAATAATTATAATATGGTGAAGAGTCCGGCCCGTCTTCTAGCCTTTTCAATCTTGCATCAAAATTTGGTTTCCGAATTTTATATTCTGCCGGATCCTCATTAAAAAAAAGTGTGAAAAAATCTGCATATCCTCCAAGAAAATCAGGGATAAGATTATCAGGGTTCTGCACTCCTGCTTCCTTCAGCAATTGCATGCCTGCATTTATTTTCAGGCTGGTGATATCTGCATACGCCTGCTGGCATGCCGGTGTAAAATCATATACTTTTTCTGCATTGCTTTTAGCTGCAAAAAAAATGAACCATAAAAAAATGAGTAAGGCTGGTCTTTTCATTTTACCGAAAATAAAAAAGGGTACTTTACAAAAGTGCCCTTCTTATAATTTTATCAACGATTTATACTTTATTTGATTTCCACTGCATTGTTCAGTTCATCATCTACAAGTATGCGTCCACAGTTTTCGCAGACCATTACTTTTTTGCGTTGTTTTATCTCACTTTGTTTTTGCGGAGGAATTGCATTGTAGCAACCACCGCAGGCATCACGTTCCACAGGCACTACAGCCAATCCGTTACGATAGCTTTTACGAATGCGGTCGTAAGAATAAAGCAACCTGTCGTCCGTTGTTTTGCGTGCATCAGCAGCAAGTTTATTAAAATGTGTTTCTTCTTTTACCGTATCGGCAATGATCTTTTCAAGCTCGCCTTTTTTCTGTGCGAGCACTGTATCTTTTGTAGCGATCTGCTTCTTTGCAAGTTCAAGCGCACGAACTTTATCAGCAAGTTCTTCGTTTGCATCGCGGATGTGTTTTTCAGCAAGTTTACCTTCGAGCTGTTGCATCTCAATTTCTTTATTGATGGCTTCAAACTCGCGGTTGTTCTTTACTGCATCGCTCTGCTTCTCGTATTTTTTCACGAGTGCTTCAGCTTCTTTGATCGCATTTTTTTTCTGCTCAATGAATTCCGTGATACCATTGATCTCTTCTTCAATGCGGTTTTTGCGGCTGGTCAAACCTGCGATCTCATCTTCGAGGTCGCTTACTTCCATTGGAAGTTCACCTTTCAAGATCTGGATCTGGTCCAACTTTGAATCAATCTTCTGCAACTTCACCAGCGATGAGAGTTTTTCTTCTACAGAATAATCTTTTACTACTGCCATATTTTTATTTATAATTTTAAGAATCGGGAATCACAGATAATATCTCACAGGATTCGTCCTTACTTCCGTTTTAAGGACGGCGAAGGTACGAAATTCTTGCAGCAAAATATCAAATAACAGATCTATGGTAAATTGCTCGCTTTCCCAATGACCGATGTCTGCGATCACCATCCTGCCATTTGCATCAAAGAATTCATGATATTTTATATCTGAAGTGATGTAGAAATCAACGTTTTCTGCCAATGCTTTGTCAATTAAAAAGCTTCCTGCACCTCCACAAACAGCCACTTTTGTTACCTTTTTATTTAACAAGGCCGTGTGCTTTATTACAGACAGTCCAAAGGCGTTTTTTATTAAATCTAAAAAATCGATTTCACTCATTTCATTTTTCAAATCACCGATCAACCCGCTTCCAACATTATCAAATTTATTTTCTAAAGCAACAATATCATAAGCAACTTCTTCATAAGGATGCGCTTTTATCATCGCAGATAAAATCTTTTGCTGCAAATAAGATGGGAAAATAATTTCAATTTTTATTTCATTCTCTTCGTGCCGTTTTCCAATCTCACCAACAAAAGGTTGTGTGTTTTCGCCGGCTTTGAAAGTGCCTTTGCCTTCCGCATTAAAACTGCATTCGCTGTAATTGCCAATTGCGCCGCCGCCGGCCTGAAAGATTGCTGCACGAACTTTTTCAGCATACTCCAAAGGAACGAAAGTGAAAAGCTTCATCAATTGGTTTGCTTTCGGCAATAATATTTTTCTATTGATCAGGCCAATTTTATCGGCAATTTTATCATTCACACCTTTTATCACATTGTCCAGGTTTGTGTGAATGGCATAAATGGCAATATCATTTTTAATGGCCGCGATCACCGCTTTTTCAACATAATTTTTTCCGTTTATTTTTTTTAAACCGCCGAAAATGATCGGATGATGCGCAACGATCAGGTTACATTTTTTTTCTTTCGCTTCAAGTACCACTTCTTCAGTTGCATCGAGTGTGCATATTACGCCCGAGCAGATCCAGCCTGCATTTCCAGTGATCAATCCTGCGTTGTCGTAACTTTCCTGCAACGAAGGCGGCGCAATTTTTTCAAGTGTATCAATGATCTCAGCTATTTTCATTAATGCAAATTAAGCAACTATTTTTGTGCTTATGAATGATGTTTCATTTTTAAATTATAACGGTAAGATCCACCGGTCAAACGACCTGCTTATTCAGGCAGACAACCGTTCTTTCCGTTATGGTGATGGATTTTTTGAAACGATGAAAATGATCAATGGAAAAATTATTTTATCTGAATTCCATTTTGAAAGATTGTTTGCATCGCTTGAAATATTGAAGTTTCAAAGGCCAAATTATTTTACAAAAGAATATTTAGAAGAATCAATCGTTGCACTGACAAAAAAAAATATACATGATAAACTTGCAAGAATTCGTTTAACAATTTTTCGCGGAAATGGAGGTTTATACGATGCACAAAATAATACTCCGAATTATATTGTTCAAAGCTGGAGTTTGAATAATGAGAGCAATTCATTCAACGAAAATGGTTTGGTAATTGATATTTTTAAAGAGGCGAAAAAAGCTTGTGATAATTTCTCGCACATTAAAAGCAATAATTACCTGGCTTATGCAATGGCAGCTTTATGGGCAAAACAAAATCGCCTGAATGATGCGCTGTTGCTGAATTCCGGCGAACGAATTGCAGATGCAACGATCGCAAATATTTTCATTATAAAAGATGGGATCATAAAAACACCTGCATTAACTGAAGGTTGCATTTCAGGAGTGATGCGCAAATATTTATTGCAATGTTTTCGCGAAAAAAATATTGTTGCAGAAGAATCACAAATAACCGTTGATGATATTTTTAATGCAAAAGAAGTTTTTCTAACGAATGCCATTTTCGGAATAAAATGGGTGAAACAGGCAGGAGAAAAAATGTATGAAAATTCCACTGCTTCGATGCTGCATAAAAAATTTATTATTCCGCTTTTTTCAAAATGAATTCTCCTAACTCATCTTTTTGGGTTCAAGTAATTTTGCGATCAATCCCGTCCATCCTGTTTGATGCGATGCGCCCAAACCTTTTCCCGTATCGCCGTGAAAATATTCATGAAATAAAATATAGTTGTTGAAATTGGCATCGTGCTGCAGTTTGTCATTCTCACCAAATACAGCCCTGCTGCCGTTTTCATCGCGCAGGAATAATTGTTTGATGCGGTTGGTCAATGCTACGGAGATCTCGAACAAGGATAAGAATTTTCCGCTGTTGGTCGGATATTCCACTTTAAAATCATCACCATAATAATAGTGAAAACGCTGCAGGCTTTCGATGATCAGAAAATTCATCGGCATCCACAAAGGCCCGCGCCAATTGCTGTTGCCGCCAAACATGCCGCTGTCAGATTCGCCGGGCGTATATTTTACAGTGAAAGTTTTATCACCCGCATAAAAAGTGTAAGGATTGCCATCATGATATTTTGACAAGGATCGCACACCGAAATTGCTGAGGAATTCATTTTCATCGAGCATGCGCTGCAATATTTTTTTCACGCGGTGGCCGCGCAGTACACTGAGCAGATGCTGCTCTTCGGCACCTGCCACATCCCAATGCGAAACAAGCATGGAAAGATCCGGGCGGTTGGCGAGAAACCATCTTAACCGTTCTGCAAATTTTGGCAATGCATTGAGTGTTTCGTGATCGATCACTTCAACTGCAAACAAAGGAATGACGCCCACAATGCTGCGCACTTTCAATTTAATACTGCCATCATTCGGCATCTTTAAAACATCGTAATAGAACTGGTCTTCTTCATCCCACAAACCCTGGTTGTCATCGCCCAGACTTGCCATTGCATTTGCGATATATAAAAAATGTTCAAAGAATTTTGTAGCCATATCTTCATATACAGGATTGTTCATTGCAAGCTCAAGTGCAATGCGCATCATGTTCAGCGCATACATGGCCATCCAGCTTGTGCCATCGCTTTGCTCTATAAAACTATTGTATGCAAGCGGCGCATTACGGTCAAACACGCCAACATTATCAAGACCGAGAAAACCGCCTTCAAAAATATTATTGCCCTGCGCATCTTTCCGGTTCACCCACCAGGAAAAATTGAGAAGCAGTTTATGAAAAATTGATTCGAGAAATGGAAAATCTTTTTTGCCGCTGATTTTTTCATCGATCTTAAAGACGCGAAAAGCAGCCCATGCATGAACGGGAGGATTCGCATCGCCAAGATCCCATTCGTAAGCAGGCAACTGGCCGCTCGGATGCATATACCAATCTTTGGTCAATAATTTAAGTTGCTTCTTTGCAAACGCAACATCGATCAATGAGAAGGCAATACAGTGAAAACCCAGGTCCCATGCGGCATACCACGGATATTCCCATGTGTCGGGCATAGAAACGATATCTGCATTGTTCAATTGCGGCCACAAATGATTTCGTCCCTGCTTTCTTTCTTCGGGAGGTGCGGGCTGCGATGGATCGCCATTCAACCATTGCGGAATATCGTAGTAATAAAATTGTTTGCTCCACAACATTCCTGCAAATGCCTGGCGCTGCACAAGCTTTTCATCATCATTGCTGATGTTGGTTTGAATGTATTGATAAAATTCATCAGCCTCTTTCACGCGCAGATCAAATATTTTATCAAAATCTGCAAAAGGATTTTGATGATCATTATTTTCTAAACGGAGTTTGATGACCACCGTTTCATTTGTTTTTACAGTAATATCGTAATTCGCTGCAGCCTTTGTTCCTGTTGAGTCTTCGTTGATGGCACCATTGTCATTATGAATGATAAATTCATTGAAACCGTCTTTACAACTGCGCGATTTGTTATCACTGTTATATAAAATTTTATTGTTCGTTTCGTTCTCGCAAAACAATAATTGCGTTTTATTCTCTGTATGCAAAACAAAATTTTGCAGATCCCGGTGATTAATAATAATGTTGCCATCCTTTTCCGAAAAACCCGGTTTGTAATCATCATAACCCCATGCCCATGTATTGCGAAACCACAGTGTTGGCAATACTTTCAGCGATGCATCTTCTTTGCTTCTGTTTGCAATGGAGATCTTTATCAGCATATCATTTTCATCTGCCTTTGCATATTCAACAAATACATCAAAGTAATTGTCATCGTTGAAAATGCCCGTGTCAATCAGTTCAAATTCAGGGTCAAGGCGTGTGCGTTTTTTATTTTCATCGCGAAGCCATTGATAGGGAAATTCCTGGTGCGGGTATTTGTACAGCATCTTCATGTAAGAATGTGCGGGCGTTGAGTCGAGATAATAATACAGCTCTTTCACATCCTCACCGTGATTGCCTTCTGCATTCGTTAGACCAAAATATCTTTCTTTTAGAATCGGGTCTTTTTTATTCCACAATGCAATTGCAAAACACAACAACTGTTTATCATCGCAAATGCCGCCAATGCCTTCTTCGCCCCAGCGGAAAGCCTTGCTGCGCGCCATTTCGTGCGTGAGATAATTCCATGCGTCGCCATCGGCACTATAATCTTCGCGCACGGTCGCCCATTGCCTGTCGGTCAAATATGGTCCCCATTTTTTCCATGCTGTATCTTGAAGGCGTTGCTGTTCTGTTGTCATAGATTTTTTTGTAAGGAGCTGTTGAATTATTATATCAAAAATAACAACAGGAAAATGTTTGTGAATTATTTATCGGTTAACAGGAACAAATTTATGTTTTCTTTTTTTGTTGAATAAAATGAGAAGATTACTCTTGCATTGCAAAATTCTTTTCACCGTTAAAAATTCTCCGCGCAGATCATTCATGAAGCAAAAACCCATCCATCCTGCATTGCAGGAATATCTTGAAGGAAAAGTACTGCTCATCAACAAACCGCTTCACTGGACCTCGTTTGATGTAATAAGAAAAGTACGCATCATCACGAAGGTCTCAAAAGTAGGCCATGCCGGAACCCTTGACCCGCTTGCATCAGGGCTGCTGATCATTTGCACCGGAAAATTCACAAAAAAAATAAATGAATACATGGGCATGGAAAAAGAATACACCGGAAGCATTACGCTCGGTGGAATAACAGCGAGCTATGACCTGGAACAAATACCTGAAAATATAAAAGACATCTCGCATCTTTCGGAAGAAGATATTCTTAATGCAACAAAAAAATTCATCGGAAAAATAATGCAGCTTCCACCTGCACATTCAGCGATAAAAAAAGATGGCAAACGTTTATATGAATCTGCGCGAAAGGGCGAGCACGTTGAGCTTAAGCCGAGAGCTGTAACGATCTATTCCTTTGAAATTACAAAAATAAATTTACCGGAAGTTTATTTTAAAGTTGTTTGCTCGACAGGGACCTACATAAGAAGTTTGGCAAATGACCTGGGAAAAGAATTGGGTGTTGGTGGATATTTAAGCAGTTTGTGCCGGACAAGGATCGGAGAATTTTCTTTAGCAAACGCAATGACTGTTGATGATTTTTATCAAAAAATACGATCGTTGAAAAACGAATCAGAAGGGCAAACCAATGCCTAATTGAAATGCATAATTATCCTGCGGGATCACTTCTTTTGTATTTGCATCAATTACCGTGAACTCATTATTTC
>Ga0206909_1107_pt1 | contig 16947 bp, 18 predicted proteins | sample Alteio_BWOrgHeat_76_FD_152943 | JGI IMG/M metagenome (GOLD analysis project Ga0206909, IMG submission 152943) | Enriched cells from forest soil in Barre Woods Harvard Forest LTER site, Petersham, Massachusetts, United States -... | ecosystem: Environmental > Terrestrial > Soil > Temperate forest >...
AAATTTGGTGATTAGTTCCTCAATATAACGTCAATTTCTACCATAATATATACTTCTCATAAAATTAAAAAATGATTTAATTACTATTGCTGTCTCAAAACTGTTCACAATAATATTTCAGGTATTATAAACACCAAACCTTAAGGTTTTATTAAGGGCATCTCTCGAAATTCGGCGTAATCCGGATTTATGCAACAACGTTTCCCTGTTCCACGTGGAACAATGAGAAATCAATATCTGCGAGAGACACGCTAACTTCGTCATAGTCAATGCTGGTAAGGAAAATTTGTGCTTTAAGATCAGACAAGGTTTCGACAACCTGCCGGCGGTGAGGGCCGTCTAATTCAGCGGCAAAATCATCCAACAAATATATACACTGCTTTTGTTGTGTTTCTTTCAGTAATTTGCCTTGCGCCAGACGGAGAGCAATAACCACCAACTTCTGTTCGCCTCGTGATAACACTTCACTCGCAGGATACTTCTCACAAAGGACAATGAGATCATCGCGCTGCGATCCATACCAGGTATATCCTAGTTGAAGATCGCGATAGAAATTTTTAGAAAGCAATCCAATCAAATCAATATTTTCCGGCCATCCGCGCTGGTAAATTAATTTTATGGGTTTATTTGGCAGGAAATATTGAATCATTTCCTGAAAATACGGCTGAAATGTCCGTACGTAATTTTTTCTGAGTTGCGATACCCATTCAGAAGCCTGCGTATATTCCTGATCCCAGCTGCAGACTTGTGTTTTATCTTGTGTTTGTTTCAACACAGCATTACGCTGTTTGGTGACTTTTTGTAACCGTTGCCAGGCAGGAAAAAATAATGGTTCCACGTGGAACACTCCCCAATCCAAAAATTGACGTCGATGCCTGGGTGATCCTGTTATCAAAATATCGCCTTCTGGATGGATGATTTGTAAAGGCAAACATTCCGCCAACGCTGCTGCTGATGCGATATTTTGCCCGTCTATGCGGATTTGTGTTTTTCCTTCGCGGTTTTTTTCAATGCCTATTGGTTTTTTAATTTGTTCTGCTGTTTCTATCTGACTAAATACAGATAATGTGGGTGCGTTATGGTTAATAATTGTATGTACCGCGTGATTACGGAAAGATTTTCCGCAACCAAGAAGATATATAGATTCCAGAATACTGGTTTTACCGCTGCCGTTTGATCCGCAAAAAAGATTAAAAAACGGATGTGCCGAAAAAGAAACTGTGCGTATGTTGCGCACAGCGGTTATTTCTGTATGGATCAGTCCCATATATTATAAAGACATTGGCATGATCACATAAGCAGCACCGGGGAGGGCTTCAGATTCAACTAAAATACTATTTTCGCTGTTTGAGAAAATGATTTTGACGGGCTCGTCAGGTAAAACATTCAAAACATCCAAAAGATAGGTGATATTGAACGCAATTTCGACAGCTTCGCCCTGGTACTCTATGATTAACTCATCCTGTACTTCTTCCTGTTCAGCATTGTTTGCACTAACAGACAATAAATCCGGGCTAAAATGCAATCTTGCGGCACGATATTTTTCGTTGGTCAGAATAGAAACGCGTTGAAGTAATTGTTTCAGTGCATCCCGTTCAAGTAACGCTGTTTTATCGCCGTTTTTGGGAATAACACGGTTATAATCTGGAAAACGTCCCTCGATCAGGCGGGAAACAAACTCAAAATCAGGCGATAAAAGCCGGATAGCATTAGCAGCACAACTCATTTCTATCAGCGCTTTGCTGTCTTTATTTAATAGCTTTATTAATTCAACAGCACCTTTTCGCGGCAAAATAAACTGTGTCTCGCTTTGAAGTCCGGCAAAAGACAAGTGATCCATTGCAAGACGATGTCCATCTGTGGCAACAGCACAAATGCCTTCTCTTGTCATATCGATAAAAAGACCGTTGAGATAATATCTAACATCCTGGTCCGCCATTGCAAAATGCGTTGATTCCAATAATTTACATAAATGGGATTCAGGAAGAGAAACAACTGTTCCTCCCTCTTCAATAGCAGCCAACGGAAAATCAACTGCAGGCAATACCCCAAGATGAAAGCGGCTTTTTCCAGACTGTACAACAGTTTTATGATGATCGCTTTGAAAACTGATTTGGCTGCCTTCCGGTAAAGCACGGCAAATATCCATGAGTTTTTTGCCTGAAACTGTCACAGCACCCGGCTCAGAGATTTCAAGAGGCATCACTCTGCCTGTGAGTTCCATTTCAAGATTAGATCCTGTCAAAGACAGATGTTCATTCTGGCATTGCAGCAGGACATTGGCCAAAATAGGCATGCTTTGGCGTCTTTCAACAACACCCGATGTAAATTGCAAGCCCCTTAAAAATTCACTTCGTGATATGGTAAATTTCATTTTACTGTCCTTAAACTTTAAGTCGATAATATTCTCATCAGGTTTTTAAAATCTTCTTTGATGCTGCTTTGGGCTTCTTTCAATTCCACAACAACACGGCAGGCATGCATCACTGTCGTATGATCTCTACCGCCAAAAGCTTCACCTATTTCAGGAAGACTGTGATTGGTCAATTCTTTGGCCAGAGCCATCGCCATCTGTCTCGGCCGCGTCACAGAGCGGCTGCGGCGCTTTGAAAGCAAATCCGAGACTTTGATTTTATAGTATTCCGCGACTGTTTTCTGAATATTTTCTATGGTAATTAATTTATCCTGAAGAGCGATCAGATCACGAAGTGATTCTTTAACTAATTCGATCGTAATTTCTCTGCCTGTAAATTGCGCACCCGCGATAACACGTTTTAAGGCACCCTCCAATTCTCTGACATTGGATCTCACTCGCTTGGCGATAAAGAAAGCGACTTCTGAACTTAATACCGCATTCATTTGTATGGCTTTGTTCAGCAAAATAGCCACACGAGTTTCAAGTTCCGGAGGATCAATGGCAACTGTCAGACCCCAGCCAAACCGCGACTTCAGTCTTTCTTCCAGTCCTTCAATTTCTTTAGGATAGCGATCACAGGTAAAAATCATTTGCCTGCCGCCTTCCAATAAAGAATTAAAAATATGAAACAATTCTTCCTGGGAGCGTTCTTTTCCGGCAAAAAACTGAATATCATCAATAAAAAGCGCGTCCAGAGAACGATAAGCATCTTTAAATTGATTAATCATATTCGTTTGTAATGCTGTAATCATTTCACTCACAAAGCGCTCAGAATGTAAATAAATCGCCTTGAGCACCGGGTTGCGGCGCAGCATTTCATTGCCCACGGCCTGCATCAGGTGGGTTTTGCCAAGCCCTACGCCGCCATAAATAAATAACGGATTATATCCCTGTCCGTGATAAACAGATACTTGAATCGCAGCCGCTTTGGCGACCTGGTTTGATTTCCCTTCGACGAACGACTCAAAAGTAAAAATTTCATTAAGATTTGGCTTAAAATGAGATTTTGTAGTTTTTTGGATTTTACCTTGAATTTTTTCTGTTATCAGCGGAGTTTCTTCGCCATGTCCGACTTCGAGCAATACCTCACCTAAAAAAGCTTGTATTTTGGATAAAAACTTCTCTTTTACCGCCTCTTTGACAAATTGATTTGGGGCGTATAAAACCCAGATACTTCCATTGAATTTGGCCTGAAGCGGCTTTATCCAGGTATCAAAATCCTGTTGAGAAAGCTCGTTTTTCAGAAATGACAGGCAATGCTGCCAGGATACTTCAATAATCTCAATTTTGGCTTCTGCTGCAATCGTCATAAAGTCACTTTAAACTTAAAACCCATGGATAAACTTGTGTATAACTCATGAAAATATTAAAAACATCATGTGCATTATTCTGCCTGAAATGTTTGCTTAAAGATATCCACAGATAACGCTATTTTTTTCCACAGGATTGATTTTATAGTATATAATTGATTTTTATATCAAAAAAAAAGATTTACCCTCATAAAGACGGTCTATATAATCATATAAATTATAAAATATTAAATATATTATGATTACTGATAGATATCCGTTAAAATAAATACGGTTAAATTTAAATTATCGTTGGGGACAAGTTATGTCAATAAATATTGCGATCAACGGCTATGGCCGCATTGGGCGAAATATACTCAGGGCTTTATATGAGGGAGAAAATAAAGATAAAATTAAAATTATAGCCATCAACGATATGGGTGATGTAAAGACCAACGCTCATTTGACGCGTTATGATTCAACCCATGGTAAATTTCCGGGCGAAGTCAAAGTCATTTCAGACAAATCATTAAGCATTAATGGTGACAGTATTCAGGTGTTTAGTGAGAGATATCCCACAAAGCTGCCCTGGGGACAATTAGGAATTGATATTGTTTTTGAGTGCACAGGATTATTTACCAGCAAAGAGAAAGCCGGACAGCATCTCACAGCTGGCGCGAAAAAAGTGATTATCTCAGCTCCCGGCGGCGAAGATGTGGATGCGACGATTGTATACGGTGTTAATCATCATATTTTGAAAGCAACAGATCAGGTTATTTCCAATGCCTCTTGTACGACTAATTGTCTCGCGCCGCTGGTTAAAGTGCTTAATGACGCTATCGGTATTGAACAGGGGTTGATGACAACAATACATTCCTATACGAATGACCAGGTATTGGTTGATACGTATCATAAAGATTTGCACCGCGCACGTTCTGCAACACAATCCATGATTCCAACAAAAACAGGTGCAGCAAGCGCAATAGGATTGGTAGTACCGGAAATGAAAGGCAGGCTGGATGGTTTTGCCATGCGCGTGCCGACCGTAAATGTCTCTGTCGTAGACTTTACTTTCACCGCTAAAAAAATAGCGGCTATACAAGATATTCATCAAATCATGAAAAATGCGTCGGCTTCCAAAGAACTCAGGGGAATTTTGGATTATAACGACGAGCCTCTGGTTTCCATTGATTTTAATCACAATTCAGCCTCATCTATTTATGATTCCACGCAAACCAAAGTCATTGGCAATTTGGTTAAAGTGGTATCCTGGTATGATAACGAGTGGGGTTTTTCAAACCGCATGCTGGATACAGCAATAGTTTTGATGAATGCAAAATAATAGATTATGTCGTTATCGTTACCATTGGTTGTTTGTGGTTTAAATCATAAGACCGCACCTGTTGAGATACGGGAAAAATTTGTCTTTGCGAGTGAAGCGCTTCCCGCTTCACTCAAAATATTTTCTCGCGAAACGGGTATCACAGAAGCTGTTATTTTATCGACGTGTAACAGAACTGAAATTTATTCAACGACAGAAGATTCAGCCAGCGTATTAAATTGGCTGGCGCGGTTTCATCAGGTATCACTTGCAACACTGAAAGATCATTCATATATACATACCCAACAACAGACAGTTAAGCACGCACTGCGTGTGGCAAGTGGTTTGGATTCCATGGTGTTGGGAGAAACCCAGGTTCTTGGACAATTAAAACAGGCAGTTAACACAGCAGAAAATGCAGGTACCCTGGGTGGAAAACTTAGAAAACTTTTTGATCACACTTTTTCTGCCGCAAAAAAAATACGTACAGAAACAGAGGTAGGTGCCAATCCTGTCTCGCTTGGCCATGCGGTTGTACATCTTGCCAAAAACATTTTTGCAGACTTAAAATGCTGCCGTGTTTTATTAATCGGAGCGGGAGAAGTGATAGATATAGTAGGAAGATATTTTGAGTCTCATGGTATAAGTGAGTTTTTACTGGCAAATCGGACATATGCCCATATTGAAAAAAACTGTTTGTATTTGAAAGCAGACGCGATTTCATTACAGGAAATATCAGATTACATTCAAAATACAGATATTGTCGTTTCAGCCATACATCACCTGACACCGCTTATTGGTAAAGGTATGGTGGAGACTGCATTAAAAAAACGAAAACATCGCCCGTTACTGATGATAGATTTAGCTGTACCGCGCAATATGGAAACAGAAATAAAATCCATGGAAGATGTTTATCTCTATCATATGGATGATCTGCAAACGATACTTGAAGACAACAGTCAGAAAAGACGTGATTCAGTCAAAACAGCAGAAGAAATTATTGATTTACAAACAAATTTATTTTATGAAGAATTAAATAGGCTTAAAACAAATAAATTAATTCAATCCTACAGATCCGGTATGCACAAAATACGTGATGATGTATTGAAAGCAGCGCTTCGTGAATATGCCATGGGAGATAAACCTGAAGAAATTCTACAAAAAATGGCTTATTTATTGACGAATAAATTATTACATGATCCTTGTCTCTGGCTGAAAGAAGCCGCAGTACACCAGCATTGGAATTTTACTGAAATAGCGAAAAAATATGATGAAAAAATCACTGAAAAATAAACTGATCACCTTATCAGAGCGCTATGAAGAAATCAGCTATTTATTAAGCGATGTTGAAGTTATTCATAATAGCAATAAATTCAGAGAACTCTCCAAAGAATATGCAGAACTCCAACCTGTAGTAGATAATTACGCAGAATATAAAAATATTTTGAATCAATTGGAATCTTCTCAGCAATTATTATCAGAAGAAAAAGACAGCCAATTAAAACAGTTGATAGAAGAAGAGTGCGAAGACTTAAAAAAACAAAAAGAAAACCTGGAAGAAAATATTCAGCTGCTGTTATTACCACAGGACTCACAAGACAGCCATGATGTATTTCTTGAAATACGTGCCGCAGCGGGCGGTGATGAATCAGCAATATTCGCCGGCGATTTATTTCGCATGTATTCAAAATATGCTGAAAAAAATCAATGGCATGTCGAGATTCTCCAATCAAATGATGGTGAACATGGAGGGTATAAAATAATAGTAGCCAGAATTATTGGCAAAAATGTATATGCCAAATTAAAATTTGAATCAGGCGCTCACCGTGTACAACGTGTGCCGGAAACTGAAGCACAGGGAAGAGTGCACACCTCAACCTGTACGGTTGCTGTTATACCAGAGAGTGATGAAATAGAAGAGATAGATATCAATCCTGCTGATTTAAAGATAGATACTTTTAGAGCTTCTGGCGCAGGCGGACAACACGTCAATAAAACAGATTCTGCTATTAGAATTACGCACATACCTACAAATACTGTCGTAGAGTGTCAGGATGAAAGATCACAGCATAAAAACAGAGCGCGGGCGATGTCTTTATTAAAATCAAGATTATTGGATGCAGAGAGATCCAAACAACAAAAACAAGAAGCAGAAACCCGAAAAAGCCTGGTTGGTACTGGAGACAGATCAGAACGGATTAGAACCTATAATTTCCCACAGGGAAGACTCACGGATCACAGAATAAATCTTACTTTGTATAAATTAGAGCAAATCATGGAAGGGAACTTAGATGCTGTTATAGAGCCGCTAAGACGCGAATATCAGGCTGATTTGCTTGAGCAGATGAGTGAGGAGTAAATTTAATGATAAGCAATGAAGATATTGGTACGCTTGTTAAGCAAGGGGAATCCACAACAATAGAATATAAATCCTCTACAGGACAATTAAAATCAGCTTTTGCAACTATTTGCGCTTTCTTAATATGAGCATAAAAAATTTACTACAAAACAGCGGTATCGACAAATTCGAAACAGAGATTATTCTGGCATATGTTTTACAGGTTAACAGAGCTTATTTACACACGTATCCCGAGAGAGAATTAACTCAGCAAGAGTATGGTAAATATTTTGATAATCTACAACATCGGCTATCAGGAATGCCCGTTGCATATATTATTCAACAAAAAGAATTTTGGTCTTTAAATCTAAAAATAACACAAGATGTACTCATTCCAAGGCCTGAAACGGAATTATTGGTTGAAATTATATTGGATAAATTTAGGGCACTCACAAGGGGCGTTTCTACAACATATAGATTCCTGGAATTGGCCACAGGCAGCGGTGCTATCAGTATTGCCCTGGCAAAAGACCATCCGAATTTTGATATCACAGCAACGGATATATCTGAAAAAGCGTTAAATATAGCGAGAGAAAATCAGCAAAATAATCAAACAAAAAATATTAAATTTATACAAAGCAACTGGTTTGCAAAGATCAAAACAACAGAAAAATTTGATGCCATTATTTGCAACCCGCCGTATATCGCTGAAAATGATCCTCATCTGACGCAGGGTGATTTACGCTTTGAACCAAAAATAGCACTTACTCCAGGCAAAACAGGGCTTGAGGCGATTGAGCATATTATTAAAAACGCTAAAAATTATCTGTTACAGTCCGGGCGGCTGTTTCTGGAGCACGGGTATGATCAGGGTGAAAAAGTGGCCAGGTTGTTTCAAGAAAACAAATATGAGCAGATAAAGATAAAAAAAGACCTCAAAAACCTTCCCAGAGTAACATTTGGCTCGTTATCTGATGTACAATCCTGACTTTCATTGAAAGAGTGGTAAGGAGAGTGAGCTATGGTAAAGCGCCTGGTGAAAAAAGTGAATACAGTTAAAGCAGTGAAAAAAACGAAAGTGAGTAAAACAGCCAAAATGGTTAAGCCCGTGAAGAAAATCGTCTCAAAACCAACATCAAAAATAATCAAGAAAAAAACTGTAGGTTCAAAGCCAGCTAAAAAAACGACTGCCAAAGCAAAGTCCGTTAAAAGTAACACCAAAAAAACACTAAAAAAACCCGCTTCTCCGATTAAAGCTTCTCCTGTTAAAAAGGTAAAGGCTGTCAATAAAAAAACAGCTGAGAAAAAAACAACTCACAAAAATGAGTTAAAAAGCAAAGCTGAAAAAATATCTGCACAATTATCCTATCCTAAAATATCAGGTGAGAAATATATGAATCCGGCGCAACAAAAAGATTTTGAAGAATATATGAATCCAAAGCAGCAAGCTCATTTTCGCGAAGTTTTATTGAGTTGGAAAAAACAACTCCAGGGAGAAATGGAGCGTACAGTTCACCATATGCAGGACGAAGCCGCTAATTTCCCGGATCCTAATGATCGTGCGACACAGGAAGAAGAATTTAGCCTCGAACTGCGTGCCCGCGACCGTGAACGCAAACTGATCAAAAAAATTGATGAAGCGCTGCTGCGTCTGGATAACCATGATTATGGTTATTGTGAAGCTTGTGGTGTGGAAATTGGTGTGCAGCGTCTGAACGCGCGTCCTACGGCTACATTATGCATCGATTGCAAAACAATTGATGAAATCAGAGAAAAACATTTCAGTTAAATTCAAAGAGGAATTTATATAAATGATATATGGTCTTTTACATTTGTCGTTTTGGGGATATTTTATTACACTGATGGTGATGACACAAATCACTATTGCCAGTGTGACTGTCTATCTTCATCGCTGTCAGGCACATAGAGCGCTGATGCTGCATCCCATCATCAGCCATTTTTTCAGATTGTGGCTTTGGTTAACTACCGGCATGAATACAAAAGCCTGGACAGCCATTCATCGCAAACATCACGCTAGATGCGAAACAGAGGAAGATCCTCATAGTCCACAAGTGTTAGGGCTCAACAAAGTTTTATGGCAAGGTGCGGAATTATACCGTTATGAAGCGATAAATACTGAAACTCTTGAAAGATTTGGTCAGGGTACACCAGATGACTGGCTTGAAAATAAGGTTTATACTCCATACGGAAGCACGGGAATTCTTCTTATGTTTATGATTGACCTGGTTTTGTTTGGTGTGCCGGGCATTACCCTCTGGGCTTTACAGATGATGTGGATGCCGTTTTTTGCAGCAGGTATTGTCAATGGCGTTGGGCATTATTGGGGGTATCGCAATTACGAGTGTTCTGACGCAGCCCGTAATATTTCGCCGTTAGGTTGGTTTATAGGTGGTGAAGAGTTGCACAATAACCACCATGCGTTTGGCAGTTCGGCCAAGTTTTCAGTCAAGTGGTGGGAATTTGACCTGGGATGGGGTTATATCAAGCTTTTTCAATGGATGGGGCTTGCCAAAATCAAGAAATTATCTCCGCGGCTGCAGGCAGTGCCAGACAAAAAAGTCATTGATTCAGAAACCATTAAAGCCGTTATTATCAATCGATTAAATATTTTATCTCATTACAGCAAAGAAGTTGTTTTGCCCGTGTTAAAGGCAGAGAAAAAACATGCCGGCGAAAAGGGAAGTGAGTTATTTCATCGTGCCCGCACGCTTTTAGTGCGTGAATTAAGTTTGTTTAATAAACTTGAAAGAAGCCGCCTGGCGCTTTTGTTACGTAAAAAACAAACTTTAAGACAAGTCTATTATTACCGTGTGAAACTGCAAAAAATATGGAATTTAACCACAGCGAACCAAAAAGAGTTGATTGAAGCTTTGCAGGAATGGTGTAAATCTGCTGAAAACAGCCGCATTTCTGCGCTAAAAGAATTTTCTTTCCGTCTGAAATCTTATGTGCCACACATCCAGATAAGGGCAAGTCATGGAACACAGACTGATTAAAAAATATCCAAACAGAAGGTTGTATGATACTGAGCGGAGCAGCTATATTACATTTGAGGATGTCAGAGAATTGGTTTTGCGTCATGTGCCGCTCAAAGTGGTTGATGCAAAGACACAGGAAGATCTGACAAATAATATCTTACTCCAAATAGTCATGGAGCTTGAACAAAAGGGCGCGCCAGTGTTTACGACCGCCATGCTTGAGCAAATGATTCGTTTTTACGGAAACGATTTTCAAAAAGTGTTTGGTGATTTTCTTGAACAGTCTTTTTCAATGTTTAAAGATCAGCCGACAGCAAAATTTCTTCAGTCCTGGAAGGATATGATGGGTCAGTGGCAGGATTTTTTCAAACCGAAATAAAAATTGACAGGTTATTTTTTATCGAGATTTTCCTGGAGCAGTATTTTATCTTCAAGATATTGTTGATCAGTTATGCTGAGGCGGGGCCAGGCTTTGATGAGGGCCTCTCCTGCCGTGCGCTCATTGACGATGGTTGAATGTAATTCCCATGGCCATTCTCCATCAATATAAAGACCAATGGCAACGCCGGCAACAATGCTTAAACCTAAAGTAAATACTAAGTTTTTCCACTGAAACCAATGCAGAGCATCTCCTATTTTTTCAACGGCTGAGGAAGAGGCTTTCTTAACACCATCATAACTTTTTTCAATATATTGTTTGAAATCATCCAGGTTAAAGTTATGAATGGCTTCATGGATATGCCTGACTGTTGTGTTGGAGGTTCGTTCAAAACGGGTGCAGCTTTCGTTCATGAGGTTTTTTGTTTCATCCTTGAGTTTTCGCAGAGATTGCAGCTGTGTATCGCCAATTTTTAGCGCTTCCTGTGCAGAATCATGCCATTTTGCAATACTTTCTTCAGTGATAAGCGTCTGTAACTCAGCCATTAAAACATTAATTTTTTCAATTTGAGTGTTTAAAAAATTTTCTGAAGCCTGAATGTGTGTTTCAAGAATTTTTTCCCGTTGAGCGATACGACTCATGGCGGTTTCGTATGTTGCAATAAGTTCAGAAATTTGATGTTCAAGTTCCCCGGAAGTCTCAAAACGAGATAAAGTTTGTTCTATCATAATGTATCCCTGGCTTTAAGCGCTTTGAATAATAATATTTCTGTCAGATTGAGAGAGCTTCTGCCATGATGTCAGAAGAACTTTACCCGCTTCACGCTCCTGAATAACCTGATGATGTGCTTTCCAGGGTGATTCATTATCAACATAAAGGCTGACTATGAAAGAGACAACCAGACTGAGAAAAAAGGCAGTGACCAGATTTTTCCAGCCAAGAGAGCGAACAGTATTTTTTACACGAGATAAATTATTTTCACAGGTTTTTTCCAATTCCTGATATTTATTTTCAGCAAGTTTTTGTAAAGAATTGTTTTTAACAGACACAAAAAATTGCGCTGCACTTTTTACGGTGCTCATCGTAGCTTGATTCAGGTGATCACATTGTGAAACAATATGTGCGTGTGTCTCATGATATAGAGAACTAATGGATGATATTTCGTTTTGGTTATCCTTTAAAAGGTGCTCAGTATCCTTGCGCCATTGTGCATTACCTGCGTGCGTCATGCGTTCTTTCAGTTGAGTTATCTCATCTGAAATATGAGTTAATACTTTATTGAGCCCACTTTCTTTTTCCTCAAAATAACGAGAAAAATCAAGCGTATCAAGCGCCAACTCACGGCGGTCTGATTCAGCTTTCGTCATAAAGCCTCCGATTTTTTGGGATAGTGCAATAGAATTATCAGACATGTCATCACTCCTTTGAAAAATACGTGGTATAAATTAAAGAAAGTTTAAAGCAATTCGGATATTTTAGCAACAGTTACTATTTCTACGGGGTGATTTGATTTAACACCCGTGGCCGCATCAATATCGCTGGCTAACTGAACAAATACCCGCTCAAAAATTCAGGCACGCGCTTTTCCAGCCAATATTGAGGGTTCCAGGGGAAACGGCCTGATATAAACCCTACATGACCGCCGTTTTCGAAAACTTCCAGGATAACTTGTGCGGGGAGTTCATTGGGTTCGGGTAGTAAATCATTTGTCATAAATGGATCATCTTTGGCTTGCAGCAATAAAGTCGGCACGCGAATAAGATGCAAATACTGCCGGCAGCTGGAGTTGCTGTAATAATCACTCGCATCAACAAAGCCATGTAATGGCGCTGTTATTTTTTCATCAAAGTTTTTGAGTGTTTTAAAATGCGTATTCATTTTTGTGTTTAAAGAGCGCAACAAAAATTTCTGATAGACACGAGAAAATCCCTGATTCATTCTGACGACAGATTTATGTAATTCAAACGGAATTGAAATCCCAATAGCAGCAGTTAATGGATTATTTTGGCTGGTTTCGCCAAGCCATTTTAATAATACATTGCCGCCCAAAGAGAAACCAATAGCGGTAATAGGCGTGTCTGGATGACGTTGACGCAAAGCCTGAATTAATATTTCAAGATCATGCGTTTCACCCGCATGATATAAACGCGGTAATCGATTACGTTCGCCGCTACAACCTCGAAAATTCATCAACACGCCGCGCCATCCGTGATGCTCTACCGCACTCAGCATACCTTGCGCATAAGGAGATGTGATCGAGCCTTCCAGGCCGTGTAATATTAATACAATAGGACCAGAATTTTTTCCTACCCAATCCAAATCAACAAAATCGCCGTCAGGCAACTCAAGTCGCTCGCGTTTTATGTGTAGATTTTTGATTTCCCTGCGACACAGTCCCTGCCATAACGTTTGGAGGTGTGCATGCGGAAGCCACCATGCAGGTTTGAATGAAGTTTTATTCAATAGGGAAGTTCCTTAATCTGGACAGGTTTGATTCATTTTGTACCCGCGCCCAAAAGAATGGGTTTTTTTATCTATATTTTATAGTCCCATTCGATTTTGTGAATTGGTCTGATTTTGGTTATTAGGTACGGCAGGAATTTGCATTTCATTAGCCTGATTATTTCTTCGCTTTGAAGATGTAGTAACATTTTCGGATTCGTTATCAGAAAAGAATAAAATATTCGGTACTATCGATAATATAATCTGCTTTTTTGCCGGAACAAGTAAACATTTTTCATAATAAGGTAACTTGATCAATTAAACTACAGTTAAAAGACCTTTATTAAGTAACAAAATGCCCTGCTTATAGTTTTCTTCCGGCGTTAAATTTAAGCTGCTATTAAGTTCGTTAGTTTCAATCATTTTTCTCGTTTCCTCTTTAATGTCAATTAATATTCGCCCCTAAAACAAGGCTGCCTCAAAATAAATATCTCGTAGAGACGCAATATTTTGCGTCTCTACCGTACTATTAGAAGTGCTGCATTCCTTTATTCCTATCAGTAATCTCTTTATTTTCTTGCTCTGTTGTAGCAGCCTTTTCAGGTTCTTTGTTTTCATGAGTCTCTTTATTTTGTGGCTCTGTTGTAATAACCTTTTCGGATTCTTTTTTAATGGGAAAATATGAAATGTTCGGTAAATCCGGTAATGCACTCTGCTTTTTTGGGGAAACAGGCAAACACTTTTCATACGTAGTTTGATCAGTTAAATTAAGGTTCTCTGCAGTCCGTTCATTTTTTTGTAACCGGGAATATAACAAATTATATGCGGATTTTGCTCCTAAGATTTGATCTGACGCCATCTGGTAATATTCCAATGCTTTTATGTAATCCTGTGGTATACCCAAACCGTTTTCATATAAATGGCCCAGATGAAATTGTGCTTGCGGAAATTCCAAATTAGCCGCTAATTTGTGATATTTAAACGCTTTGCTATAATCCTGCGGTATTCCATAACCAATTTCATATAATTCTGTGCAATCTTTAAACTCTTCAGGTACTCCACAGCCTATTTCATATAAACAGCCTAGATGAAATTGTGCTTGCGGATATCCCTGATCTGACGCCATTTGATAATATTCCAATGCTTTTTTGTAATCTTGCGGTGTTCCACGGCCTACTTCATATAAAAGACCCAGATGAAATTGGGCCAGCAAAAATCCCTGATCAGCTGCTTTTTCGTAATTATTTAATGCTTCATCATAATTCTTTAATACACTCTCATAGATATAGCCCAGATTAAATTGCGCATCCGGCGACCCTGTGTTTGTTTGATCTTTAAACCAGTCAATATTTTGAACTATCTTGCTAATATAAAAGTTCCCGGTTTCCTCACTTTTTAAATGATATATAAAGGGCATTGTTAAATATATATATGCAGCAAAGTATTCTCCTTCGGCTGCTTGCTTAAAAAATGTAAAGGCTTCTCTATATCGCCCTTTATTATGTAACAAAATACCTTGTGTATAGTTTTCTTCCGGCGTTAAATTTGAATTTAGGTTGCTGCTATATTCTTCAATCATTTCTCTCGTTTCCTTTAATGTCAGTTAATATTTACCCCTAAAACAGGGCTGCCTCAAATCAAATATCCAGGGACTGGCGCAGCTTGTTTTTATCAGGCAATCAACAATCCTGCCACAACTTTTCTACCTTCTGCTGCAAGGACATTGAAAGTCATACAGGCAGCATGGGTATCCATCACTTCAACGCCAATTTGTTGCTGATAAAAAACCATCAGCCATTCAGGTGATATCATTTGCCATTTCTCGCCGGTACCAATCAGAATAACCTGTGGTAAGGAAACCATCAGTTCAGTAAGGTGTTCCGGGCAGAGTGTATTAAAGTTTTGCGGTGTCCATGGGTGAATAAGCGATTCAGGTGTTACAATCACGCTTTGGGTGAATATTTCATCATTGATGCGCAAGCTGCCCGCAACGTATGCGCGAATGAGATGACGGCTGTTTGTGCTATCCAATGTAATATTCATAGAAACAATTGTAACGGAAATTTGATATGACCAGCAAGAAAATCATTACCCGAAGAGAAATAACTTCAGATCATCATGAATTTTCAGAAGAATTTCATCCTGTTTTAAAAAGAATTTATCTTCATCGCGGCGTTACCAGTGAAAAGCAAATCAGCATGGATTTATCTGAATTAATCCCCTGGCATGATTTGTTAAACATCGAAAAAGCGGCGGCATTATTAGCAGAGGGCATAAAAAATCAAAAAAAGTTTTTAATCATTGGCGATTTTGATACAGATGGTGCGACGAGTACGGCACTGGGTGTCAGTGCGTTAAAAGCGCTGGGGGCAGAGCATGTCGATTATTTAATACCAAACCGCTTTGAATATGGTTATGGATTAACACCTGAAATTGTTGACACGGCTTTTGAACAATTCAATCCAGATATTATTATTACGGTAGATAATGGCATATCCAGCCATGAAGGCGTGCTTCGCGCGAAAAACTATGGAATACATATCTTAATTACAGACCATCATCTGCCCGCAGAAACGCTCCCTGATGCTGATGTGATCGTTAATCCTAATCAATATGGTGATAGATTTCCCAGCAAAATGCTTGCGGGAGTTGGCGTGATTTTTTATGTTATGCTCGCTTTGCGGAATCATTTACAGGTACAGCATGTCAACATGGCAGTGTTTTTAGATTTGGTTGCATTAGGAACAGTCGCAGATGTGGTGCCGTTAGATAAAAACAATCGTATTTTAGTTCATCAGGGATTAAAACGGATCCGAAAAGGCGAGGCTCGTCCGGGAATTCAAGCATTAATCCAGGTCAGCCGGCGTGATAAATCCAGGCTTAGTACCAGCGATTTAGGGTTTTTCATTGCGCCGCGCTTAAATGCTGCGGGAAGATTGGATGACATGTCTTTAGGCGTATCTTGTTTATTAAGTAATAATTTTGATAAGGCGCGCATAATAGCTCAAGAATTAGAGACACTTAATCTCGAAAGACGGTCTATAGAAAGCGATATGCTGAAAGAAGCAGAAAACAGCTTAAAAAATTTTCATCCAGAAAAAATCCCGGCCAGTTTTTGTTTATATCATCCAGATTTTCATCAGGGTGTGATTGGTATCTTGGCGGGGCGGTTAAAAGAGCGTTTTCATCGCCCCAGTATTGTATTTGCAAAAGTGAGTGATCACGAGTTAAAAGGTTCCGGGCGCTCTATTCCACATGTAAATTTGCGCGATCTCCTGGCGCTGATAAATGCACATCATCCAGATATTATCCTTAAATTTGGTGGACATGCGATGGCAGCGGGATTGACGATAAAGTTGGAAAATATTGAAAATTTTGAGAAAATTTTTGATGAGTATGCTGAAAAAACGATTGCAAAAGAATATTTAGACAATATTTTACTCACGGATGGTGAATTGGATGCTGAAGAATTTTCCATCACATCAGCAGATTTATTGCGCCATCATTCTCCCTGGGGACAAGGGTTTCCTGAGCCTTTATTTGATGGTAAATTTCAAGTAATCAGCCAGCGGTTGATTAATGACAAGCATCTCAAGTTATCTCTTAAACCCTATAATGGAAGTATAAATATAGATGCCATTGCGTTTAATCATTCAGAATTGCTTGATCAACAAGAAATTCAGATAGCCTATAGATTAGAAAATAATGAATACCAAGGCACAAAAAAATTACAGTTGATTGTTTTGTATATTGAGGAGTAAAT
>Ga0206909_1108_pt1 | contig 16936 bp, 26 predicted proteins | sample Alteio_BWOrgHeat_76_FD_152943 | JGI IMG/M metagenome (GOLD analysis project Ga0206909, IMG submission 152943) | Enriched cells from forest soil in Barre Woods Harvard Forest LTER site, Petersham, Massachusetts, United States -... | ecosystem: Environmental > Terrestrial > Soil > Temperate forest >...
TTGACTTCCGTGCGTGATTCCAGAATGAATTTATCCGATTTCGCGGTGGTCAAAACAGCAAAAGTATCTTTGAGATCAAGGCTTTGGTCCACATGGGTCATGCGCGACGGGATAAAAGCACTTTTTTCATGAATGATCCATGCATCCACCGACCAGCCGTCAAAAAGAGGCGTGACCAATCCGCAAGGGTCAACGATAGGAAAATCAGAGAAATCCGGCAATCCCACCGCCGTCCAATTGCGGTGAGTTAAATTGATATGCGTCAAACTAAATGCACGAGGGATGAACGCCTTATCATTCGGATTAAATTGCCTCTCCACCCAGAAAGGCCAGACCCAATCCAGATTATTCTGGATGGCCTGGCTGTTGATCAAACCACGCGCCTGCAAGACAGCCCCTGAACGCAGCAGTTCAACCGGGACCCATACTTCTGATGGCTTGGAAAAATGCTGCAAATTGGAAAATACCACCATCGGGTCCAGGAATCCCTGTGCCTTGGCCAAACGCCTTAAAATAAATTTCCACAAAGACCACATATTATAGTTCCTATTTTCCTGTTAAAGGCCGACTATACCTGTAATTAAGCATCGGCGCTATTGAACCTAGGGACTATTTAGCCCTTTAATGAACTACCACCGTTATAGGCGACATGCGTACACGGACATTCGGCGCTGAAACAACTTGGTAACCACTGGGAGTGTTAATGTAATAGACGCCATTATCCGTATAGTAAGTCATTCCATTGATGACGACCGGACGAAAATCAGAAGGTATTGTTGTGACAAGAGCTCCTACGGGAGGGCTTACCACCACATAATTACCGCCCACATTGCTATAATACACGCCATCATCATAATAATAACCTGCCCCTCCAACCCTGACCGAGTAATACTCGTTGGGATAAAAAACAGCTACACGGGCACCAAAATGAGGGTGATCATGATAACGGTAATATTGATGGGCATGACGCCCTCCATGATCTTGCCCCCAATCAGCATAAGATAATTTGGGCCCGATCAAAGCGAGCATTCCAAAAACGGCAGATAAAACAAATAACTTTTTCATTTTTCTCCCCCTTATTTGATAAAACGAGAACCTGTATGAAAACCATTGTTCGCAATCTCAGAAGGGCCCTGGCGATCGGACTGGTAAGAACCCGTCGGGTCTATAGCCTGGACATTGATCATATATTGGGCCAATTCACTTAAATTAAGATGCATTTCCCTTTCTTCATTAAGTGTTGCATCCAGTATTTCCACCATCTCTGCCTGTCCGAGGTCGATCGCATGTTCACGTGCGGTTGAATAACCATCTATTTCATAACGTTCTATCCTTTGGGCAATACTGATAATGGCAGCATCACGGCCCGGGCCTTTGTCTGCCGTGATGGCCAGGTCTTCGCTCTCTCGGATGATATTCTTCATGATCTTGCAAATCGCCTTCTGCGGCCTTTGCCTGGCATTGTTAAAAATATCTTCCAGCCTGTCGGCATGCCCTTTGGTCACTTCCAGATGATTTTCCAGGACAAGTTTCAATGCCAATGACTGGCTTAACTCGATCATCTTAGGAAAAGCTTGGGCCAATTGATCCTCGGCATCCCATAGATCAGCCAATTCTTCCATCAATAGATCATTCAACGAATTAATTCTTTTCATCAGGAACCTCCTTCTAAACCGGTGGATAAATGACCTTATATCCTTCCAGGACACGTTTGTAATACACCCCTTGGTATACATAATACGACATATCATTGATCAGCATGAGTTGATATCCTTGAGGGATACTAAAGACAACCCCTCCAATGGGAGGCGGGACAACTACATATTGTTGATCCCGGATGACTTTTTGGTAAAAAAAGCCATTACTGTAGTAATAAGTTTCATCTCCCACCCTGATCGTGATAAATCCTTGGGGAAGAATATCTATAGGATGGCTCAGCACAGGCGGATAAGGAGAATAAAAATTATTCGGCCCTTGTAACAACTGAGCATGCGCCTGTGGTGTTACAGCCGCCCCCCAGATAAATGCCAAAACAGTTAAAACCAGTATATTCTTCATAAGACCCTCCTTTTTTCCATCCTCACCCTAACAAAATGAAGATGAAAATGAGATGAAACCAGAATTAGTTTTCCTGGGCCCATTTGCCCTCTTGACGCGCTCCTTTATTTTCAATACTATGTAATGGTGAAACGATTTATTTCCCACTTAAGTAAAGAATCATGGGTCTTCATCGGCCTTACCATCGTCAGCGCCTTAGTCCTTTTTAATTGCGTCAATCTGGTCCCCCACGTAGACAATAATTTCTTCTTTTCAGATAATGATGCTCAATTCCGGGACGAGAATGCGATCTCCCATTTGTTTAAAAGAAAAGATTCATTACTGATCATCAATGCCTCCGGCAATATATTCTCAACAGATTACATGCAAAAAGTGCGTACGCTGAGCAGCAGCCTTTTAAAATTGAAAGGTATTGTGGGGGTCAAAAGCATCGCGCACGGGCCCAACGGATTGGATGATGCCCTCAAAGGCCCTTTGTGGAAACGTCTTTTGATCTGCAAAGACATGAATTCCACTAATATCATTGTCTTTCTTGATGATTCTTACTCTCAAGCCGTGATCCCTCAAATTGAAAAGATCACTTCCCAGTCTTCTTCCAGTGATTTTAATTTGATCATGTCAGGCCCTCCCTATATTGTAGAATTGATCAGCCGTCATCTTATTAAAGACATCCGGGTCTTTAGCATCCTCGTTTTGATCATATTCGCGATTGTGACCCTGCTTATTTTCCGTTCTAAGATGATCCTTCTGGGAGCAGTGATCAGCTGTATCAGTGCGTCCATGTGGACGCTGATGATCGTCCATATGCTGGGCATCAAAATTGGCCTCTTGACAGCTAATTTAGCGACCATTGTCTTTGTGTTAACACTCTCGCATATCATTTTCCTGACCTATAACTGGAAATATGCATGTTCCAGGCATGGCGATAAACCTCCTGCACAGGAAGCTCTTCGTCTGACATTCCCGCCTTCTTTCTGGAGTATGACGACGACATTGCTTGGGTTCTTAAGCCTTCTTTCTGTTCCGGCACAACCTTTAAAAGAACTGGGCGCTTCCGGTGTTACAGGAGCCCTCGTCGCTATCAGCGTTGCCTATAGCGTGTACCCTGCATTTCTTCGTCTTGTTGATCCGGCAGTATCAAAAAACAATGCCCTTGACCGTTACCAGGAAAGGGTCGGCGATTTTCTTGAGCAAAAAAAGAAAATCACCGTCATTATTATTTGTATCTTATTTCTGGCAGCCTTACCAGGCCTATGGCGGGCTAATATCGATCCCAGCCTCCTTTCGTTCTTCAAAAAAGGCAGTAAGATCGAAGAAGGATTGTCCTACATTGACCATCATGGCGGCAGCAGCCCATTGATCCTTGTCATTAAAACAAGCTCAGGGCAACGGCTTGATACCGATGAATCTTATCGGAATCTCTGGCAATTACAGAGGGCATTGGAAAAAGATAAGGAAGTCGGAAGTGTTGTTTCTTTACCTGTACTGATGGCCGAAGCCAAACGCTCCATCCTGGCTTCTTTACTTTCCTGGGAAGGGCTTTTGAACATCCTGCAGCAACCCCAATTCGACGCTATTGCTAAAAGTTTTATCACCCCCGACCATAAAGAAGGGCTGTTCTTATTACGGATGAAAGAGTCCAATCGGAAAATTTCCAGGCTTAAAGTCATCGACAATATTAGGGAAATCGTGCATGAAAAAGGATTTGTTCCGGACCTTGTCGGAGGTACTTATAATTTACAAGGCCATTTAGCCAAGCTGGTTGCTTCCAGCATTATATTTGGACTGGGGCAATTGATCATTATTTTTGCCTTCATCGCCTGGATCGCTTCTAGATCATGGCGTATTGCGGTGGCGATCACGCTCAGCATTTGCGTCATCCCTGTGATCGTCCTGGGGACGATCGGATGGCTTAGGATACCCCTTGATATCATCTCAGCCCCTGCATGCAATATCGCCCTGGGCCTTGGGATCGACTCCATGATCCATATGGTCAAAGGATTCCGGCGGCACAAAAAATCAAATAAGGATGATCAGCAGGTATGGACTGAAATCCGGCACTTATTTTGGCAGCCGGTGCTGACATTCACACTAGTCATGGCCCTGGGCTTTGGTATTTTTAGCTTTTCTGAATTTCCTTCGACGCAACGATTCGGCATGGCCATTGTCTTTGGTTCGATCATTGCTGCGATGACAGCTCTATTTGTGATGCCTTTGATCGCATCAATGAATGTAAAGACTATACGAATGCAGTTAAAGGATCTTCGCTAAGGGGGGTTTGTTGGCAGGAATTTCTTTATAAAAAACGTGGTCTTTGTATTCGTAAGTCTTAACACAGGACTTGGCCCACCATGGCGCACCAAAGCGGTGGATATTCTCAAAATGGTCCGCTCCCTTTGTATAATTCGTATGAAGGGATAATTCCCAAGCTTCTGCCGCCATATCCCACACCGCAGGCGGTTGATCATTTAAATGATTTGATTTATAGCCGTAAAAACCTTTGGTACTCCCCCGATGGCGCAATACTTCAGCCACACAGACCATTCCTTTTAGGCCCTGGTCCGCAGCTTCGCTGACGATGATGCGTACAGCAACGCTCTGGGGGATCTCGTGTGCCTGGGCATTAGCCATACATAAGAATAGAAAGACAAAGCAGATCCACCTTTGTATGCCTTCTATGCTCATCGATGGCGCCAATAACCCCTTCTCCAATAATACCGATGATACCCAGGATGCCAAACCCATCCTCCTCCAACCCAGACCGCATCAGGATAGGGAACAACTGTCATCACCTCTGTTTGTGGAGGCGGTGGTGGAGGCGGTGCTGCGACTTTGATCGTACAACCAGCTAAGGCGATTAAAGCCGCCATTGTTAACAGATATTTCCTCATATCGTTCCTCTAATTATATGCCAAGAATTGCTTTCTTTATTCTTCCTCTTCCCAAGTATCTGTCAGGTCTTTGGGCGTCTTGCCTAATAAAAAATCTTCTTCCTGGATCTCGTTATATAACCAGCCTGGGACTTCATTTTGACTGCGTTGGATCAGTCCATGTGTTTTGTTTTTCATATCCCCTCCTCATTTAACGTTAAACATTGACCTTTTCTATCTCTAATTTAACAAAAAGAAGATGAAAAAAAGATGAAGTCAGGATTAAAAAATAAAGAAGGTTTATTCCTGTGGCAAGAAGGGAAGGATAGGATATACAAGTACAGCCGCTATAAAAGAGCCGGCTGCGGCGATCAATAAGGCAGGTGTCATGGAAGCATACAGATGGGTACTCAGGGCTGAGAGCAATGGGCCGATCAATTGTCCGACGGAGAATCCCGTTGTTAAAATTCCCAGCATCGCACGGACATGATAGGGAGCCAATTCAGCACCCAGGCGCATGGTCAATTGGAGGATCACCATGAATGAGCCTCCCACTAATAGGGCGCCGGTCAAAAGGCCGATAAAACCATGAAGCAATGTGCATGCTAAAACACCGCTGCCTTGTATACAAAAAATGGCGGCAAGCCACTTCTGCGGATTTCTGATATTGCGTTGAACAGCCAGTAACGACATCCCAATGATAACCGCCATACCAAAGAGGGGCCAAAAGGCATCCGCTACCAGAGCGCCCGGAAATTGGTCCTTGGCCAATTTAGACAAGAAAGTTGCCGGCAATATATAAGCCATCCCGCATAATCCATACCCGATCATCAAACGATAGGCATTGACTGTCATGGGAAAACGGCTTTCGATCGATACATCAGGCAATGTGCCTGGAAGATTTTGACGGATGATAAAAGAAAGAATGAGGGCTATCCCTCCAAAGACCAGCCAATTCACTGCCGCACTTGCGTGCCAACAGTCTAATATGAGCGCAATGACTCCCGTCAAAATGATCCCGACACCGGGCCCTGAGAAAGCAACTGTCCGTAAGGCATGGTCTTTTCCCAATTGGTCTTGGACCCATGTTGAGATCAGCACCAGCGTCCAGGCACTGGCTATGCCGGCCATAAACCGCAAAAGCAAATTTATATAAATACCAGAGGCATTGAAGGGTATTAATGCAGATAGTGCCAGGATGATCCCACTGGCCCATAAACCGCATTTTAAACGAAGAATGAGATGATGTTTAGCACTGATCGTTTCTATAGCACCAAGCAAATAACCTAAGAAATTAGCCGCTGCCAGTAATGATGCCTGGGTCAAGGTGATTTGCCCCTCGGTGATCATATGCGGCAGCTGAGGGGTCAAGGCAAAGCGGCCCATCCCCATCACAACCACCATGCTGATCATGCTGGTGAGGGCGATACGTAGTTTGGTGGTTAAAACCATCTTATTGCTGAGGCCCTGCCTGTGAAAAGATCTTTATAGAATCTCCCTGAGTGACGCTATCAAGCATTTGCTTATTGGGAATGGAATACACATTGATCACTCCACTGTTGGCATCACGTACCGATACCGTATGATCATCCTGATTAACCTTTACCACCTCACCTTTATTGACCAGGGTGGCATTGGCAGGCAATTCATCATTGATACCCACAAAACCTAATGATCCGTTTACATTTAATGTGTTGGTCAAGACCGTCCCTGATTGGCTCGATGTGTCCTGGCTATTAGCAAAAGAAGCCCACGAAACAAAAGCAGCTATCATAACGAATAAACATGTCATCCTTCTCATCGCACCCTCCTAGGTTATGAAACCGCTTTGACAAATATCATAGCATCTACTCCCCGCTGCCGGAAGCATTTCTGCTCGCGGCACCTGCAGCTGTACTGGAAATGGCTGCTCCGGAATTTGTACTTGTATTGCCATTCATACTGGTACTTGTCCCGACACTGGTTTCTTTATTAATGTCTGCATTGACGCTTTCCTGAGCTGCAGCATGGCTCACAGGCATAAATAAAATAACCCCCCAGATCGCTGCCATAAGATTTTTTTTCATAATTGGCCTTTCTTTAGATACTTCTCGCTTTACATGTTTCGATAGACCGCTCTAGTTTATAAAATAACAAAATGAAGATTAAGAACAGATTAAAATAGAATGATAATGCTCTAGGTGGACTGAAAATTCCTGATGGCTGGTGAATCAACGAGGACAACGGTGGGTTGGGTCTCTTTAAAATATTTTAAAGACCATTCTGTGGGGAAAAGCATGACAAGGCGGTTCTGATCATCCAGGGCAAGCCCTGCACCCTGAGGAAGAATGGAAAGCAATTCCGCTTCCGAATGGCTTTCCACCCATCTTAAGATTTTCCAGGGCATGGGATTTAAATTTGATTCTGCGCCATACTCGTCTTTAAGCCGGTATTGCAATACTTCATACTGGAGCGGCCCCACCGCCCCAAGCAAGGGCATACTGTTGCGAGGCACTTTCAGCTGGAAAGACTGCACGATATTCTCTGCCAAAAGATGGTCCATCCCTTTGCGAAAAGCCTTATAGCTGGAGGTGACGGCATTCTCTAAAAATGCAAATGATTCAGGCGCGAAGACCGGTATCTCCCCATAAACGATGGTTGGGTCCTGGGTAATGGTGTCCCCGATCCTCAAATCATTCTTGGTGACAAATCCCACAATGTCGCCGGGATAAGCCTCATTGACGATTTCACGGTCACGGCCAAAAATATTGTGCGAATCTGAAAGCTTGATATCTTCTCCCGTGCGGACATGTTTGACAGTGATATTGCGCATGAATTTCCCGGAGCAAATACGCACAAAGACCACCTTGTCACGATGCATGGGATTCATATTCGTTTGAACTTTAAAAACAAAAGCGGAAAAATCAGGATGAGCGACAGGGACCAAACCGTTCAAAGAATTTCTCGGGGATGGGCCCGTTGAATATTCCAGAAAACCCTTAAGAAGAAGCTCAACACCAAAATTATTTGCGGCACTCCCAAAAAACACCGGTGTCTGCTTACCAGCCAATACCTGCTGTAGATCAAATTGCCCTTGGGTGGCATCTAAAATTTCAAGCTCTTCAACTACTTCTTTATAAACACTTTCGTGTAAATGGCTCTTCACAAATTGGTCGCTTAAGTCATGGACGGAAACAGGCGCACGATAGGCCCCTTTGGCCAAACGTTCAAACATATGAACTTGTTTTAGTTCACGATCGTAGACACCTTTAAAGTCCGGCCCATTGCCCAACGGCCAATTAATGGGATAGGCCTTTAAATTCAATACTTTTTCTAATTCATCCATCAGCCCCAAAAGCGGCCGTGACGGGCGATCAAGCTTGTTCATGAATGTAAAGATAGGGATGCCTCTTTTGCGGCAGATCTCAAATAATTTACGGGTCTGGGCCTCGATACCTTTACCAGCGTCGATGACCATCACGACGGCATCAACTGCCATCAGCACCCGGTAAGTGTCTTCAGAAAAATCTTTATGCCCCGGCGTATCAAGGAGATTAAGGCGAAAACCGTCGTAATCAAATTGCAGGACCGTCGAAGAAATGGAGATCCCGCGCTTTTTTTCAAGCTCCATCCAGTCTGAGGATGTATCTCTTTGGCGTTTACTTGCGGTGACAGAACCAGCCAATCCTATAGCGCCGCCATAAAGCAATAGCTTTTCAGTAAGCGTGGTCTTACCCGCATCGGGATGCGAAATAATGGCAAACGTGCGTCTACGTGCTGTTTCTGAGGCAATTGAAGGGTCGATCATAAGCCCCAAGATTAGCACAAAAGATAAGCCTTTCGCAATCTAATTTACGAAAGGCTTAAACGATGTACCGGCTAACAAGCTCCTAAAAGCTTGCCTGCACCTGCACAAGAGATAGCTCCAAACGCAGGCCACGCAGATGAAGCACGTGTTATGGTCACTGTATCTGTAGACGCAAGGGCTGCTCTTCCGGTGGCGACAAGTTTATAACCGGTATCAGTAGCATTCGCAGGTGCCGTAAGGACATACGTAAAATTAGTAGAAGCGGTGGGGTTTCCTAATTTACCAGGAGTGCACGTAGTATTTTCCAAAACACCGGAGGCTTTGACGATGCAGGTTTCGATCGTCGGCCTATACGTACCTATAGTAGCCAAAGCTTCCTCTGCCCTGACCTTAGAAACATTGGAAAAAAGATTAGGCAATGCAATGGCCGCTAGAATACCGACGATGATCAAAACAACGATGATCTCTATCAGGGTAAAAGCATTTTTATTACCAAAGCCTTCCATCTCATTCTCCTCGTTTTGTTACCGTTCCAATTAAAACATCACTTATTTGATGCCTGTATTTTTAACATGCGGCCCATTAAAGAAAGGTTAAAATAAGATAAAAATTTATTTATCTTTGTATTGAGGTTTGAAGATTTTAGGGAAGATCACTGCAGCAAGAGAGGCAAACTGACTTTAAAGGTAGACCCTTGGGAGATATCACTTTCAAAAGTGATATCCCCCTTATGGGCACGTGCAATGGCACGGGCCATGCTTAACCCAAAACCATTCCCTTCAATTTCTTCCTGGCTCGATGAGCGGATGCGGTAGAATTTCTCAAAGATCTTAGCCTGATCCTGCGGGGCAATACCGATCCCTGTATCTTTGATGGACACAATAACATGCGTAGGTGAGATTTCCGTCAGGACCCTGATACTTCCCCCTGACGGTGTGAATTTAACGGCATTATGGATCAGATTGAAGAATACCCTGCGCAGATGGGTAGGATCACCTTTTATCCATACCGATTGGCTGGGAGTTAAACACTCAAGCGTAATATTCTTTTCCGCTGCCAATACTTTGGAATGCTGGCAAATTCCCTCCATGAATTCTTTAAGGTCCATTCTTTCCATCTTGAATATTTCCAGTTTATATTCATACTCTGCCAAAAGAAGAAGGTCTTTGATGATCCTTATTAACTTGTAAACCTCCTGCAAAACATCCTTCATCACACGCTCGTTCTCTTCTTTGGTGTTACTTGAATCCAGTGCCAGCTCAAGCTCGCCTTTAATGATGGACAGCGGTGTCTTCATCTCATGAGAAATACTCGAATTAAAATCATTCACATAAGTAAAAGAATTTCCCAGCCGGCCGATCATGTGATTAAAAGATTCCACCAGTTCTTTGATCTCTTTATCATATTCTTTGATGGAAATCCTCAAATTCAGGTTCTTTTGAGTGATATCATTGGCTGTTCGGGTGACATCTTCGACAGGTTTCAACACTCGACGGGTCAAGTACCTTGCCACAAAGATCCCGCCGAAAAGGATGATCAAAATGCCACAAATGAAAGAAAATATCATGCTATGGACGATACGTTGGGCATAAATAAAGGGCATGGCCAATTGTAAATTCAATGTATTTAAGTTTGAAAATGTTATCGGGTAATTGATCCCAAAAAAAGCCCTCCCATTAATTGTCATCCTTGAAAATTGGATGGTATTACCGGCCTTTGCAAATTTAATATTGAAATTTCTCTCAGCATCATCTGTAAAATTATGGGAACGTAAAACGATCTCCCCCTTTATGTTCCGGATCCTATAAAAATCATTCCCCAGGCCCAGAGGGGCTACTTCTTTTTCCCATAATTGGGTCATGGTCTTCGTATCTTTGATGATCTCTCCCCTAAATAAATGATACAGCAATGTTGCCGCGTATGGATCTTTCTGGGATGTTATCGTATACATATCAACATAATTACCAATTTGCTGGGCTTTGACCAATAGCGTAACTTGTCCTCTTTGCTGAAGGATATTTTGCACCGTACAGATGGGATAAATACTAAAAAAAACAAGGATCACACCCAGGATGCCCGTATACAAAACACTTATTTTAGAACGGATCGAATTCATCTTTATTTATCTTTAAGGATATACCCGATACCACGCTGGGAATGGATCAACTCACTGGCATGGCCCTGATCGATCTTTTTCCTGAGATTATTGATGTAGACATTAATGACATTGGAATATGCATCAAAATCATCATTCCAGACATGTTCAGAGATCATTGTCCTGGTCACCACCTGGCCAACATGCGACATTAAATATTCAAGGAGGGAATACTCGGTGGGGGTAAGTTCTATTTCTTTGCCTGCCCGATAGGCCTTGCGGGAAGGCTGATCAAGTTCCAGGTCTGCCACCTTAAGACGGGTTGATTTTTCAGATTGTTTACGCCGAAGCAGTGCACGTACACGTGCCAGCAGCTCAGGAAAAAAGAATGGTTTGGTCAGATAATCATCGGCCCCTGCATCCAGGCCGGAAATTTTATCCTCCATGTCATTACGCGCGGTGAGCATAAGGACAGGGGTATCGATCTTGGCGCGCCTTAACTGGCGGCAAATAGCGATGCCATCCTTACCCGGGATCATGATATCCAGAATGATAAGATCGTAGGGATTTGATCCGATCATGAAGACCGCATCATCACTATTATCAGCGGAGTCAACAGCGTAGCAGGCTTCTTTAAGGGCCCTCTTAATTAAAGCTGACAGTTTTTTTTCGTCTTCAACGAGCAGTATCCTCATAAAAAGCAATAGTACATGAAAAGAATACGCCCGTCAATTCACTAAGCTCCCAGCCATTGCCGCCCTTCTTGGAAGAAGGATGAGGGAATCTTAAATATGGTGATATCCCATTAACTTCATTATCAGGATTATGACAAGTATGGTAGAGAGAACTCCCATTGGCCCATATCCCCATGACTTACTATGCGGCCATGCAGGCAAACAACCTATTAATAAAACCAGAAGGATAATTGTTACCAATGTTCCTGAAGTAATGATCATTGATTCCTCCTTTGTAAAATGACTATTGCTTATTAGATTTATTGATCAAAGATCCTAACAGGAACGCCCCTACTGCCACTCCGGCAATAATTGGCCACGGATTGTCACGGACCTGTTTATCTAACGAGCTCAGGATCTGACCTGCCTGTTCCTGGCCTTCTTTTAACATTTTTTGAGCATCACCGGCCATATCCTTGGCCTTTTCTGTACCCTGTTGACCAGCTGACCTTACAAAATCACTGGCTTTATCTGCAGCGGTTTGTCCCTGTTTAGTATAATCGTTTTGCATTTAATGCTCCTCTCGTAAAGTTACTGCTTTTTTCCTATTATAAAATAAAGTACCATGCCAATAAAAGGCAGTACCAGTATCAGAAGGACCCATAATGTCTTTTTTTCACCGTCATCAGAACTTTTTACCACATCAACGATGGCGACAATATCAAGAACCAAAATCAACAAACCGACAATTCCTATCATAGGATCCCTCTTTCTTTAATTAAGATCAATGATGACCAAAGCCAACCATGTAAAATAATAACAGGGTGAACATTAAGGCAGGGTGAAGATATGGTGAATTGAGGATGAAAATGAAGAGCGCGTGACCTTTACTTATTGGCCCGCAGCTTCTGCCCCTCGGGTGAAACTCCTTTTAGAATGAATTGACGTTCTTCTTCGGAGGTAGTGGCCAGAGCTTCAGCAATAGGCTTAAATCCCTGTAGATAGACAAAAAAACCTTCTACAGGGATATATATCTCAAAATTCTTGCCCGTTACTTCGCATAGGCCGAATATGCGGATTTCATTGTTCTTGGACTCAAAGTACCTCTTGAATTTAAATGGAAAAATGGGGGAACTTCGTATGGGTAATTCCTGGATCATAATGATTTACTTTTTTAGTTAGCAATAGGTACTTCAACCACGGCAAAACCACCCGCAGGTAATTGCCTGAAGTAAGTATTATCACCGTAGTAATAGGTATTGCCGCCAACGACAACCACCGTGTAGCTTGATGGTAAGGAATCAATAAGCACACCAGCGGACAAGACCGTTACAGGGACTCCCCAGCCAAACCATCCATGCCTGTACCATCTGCCATTATTGTAATAATGCTGGCTTCCATGGCCATTTCTTGGGCCGTTTTCTCTGCCTCGCGAACCTGGATCCCTGCCACTATAATTTCCGTTATTCCCACCGTAGTGCCCATCATCATGTACTACTTGCGCGAATACTCCCGGGCAAAATAATGAAAGGCCCAGCGCAAACATCAACGCTGTTTTGAATTTTAGGATTTGTTTTAACATTTTTATCTCCTTATTAAGAAAGACCCTATTGGACGGTATCCCTGATGGAATCTGCCGCCTCACGCCCCGTTGATTTAAGGTCCTGCCCGGCATCGTGGACGGTCGCCTTGATATCATGCCCTGTACTTCTAAAGAACGGCCGGCCTCCGGCGAAAACCCAGATCAGAAGAACGATCAATAACAATGTCAATATGCCTATTTGGCCATTGCCCCACGACTGATTATTCGGTGTGTTCATTTATTCTCCTTCCTTATAATTCCACAAGTCTTTCTATTGATTAGGTTGGACCAACCGTCCTTCCTTACAATTCCAAAAGTCTTTCCATTGATTAGGTTGGGCCGACGCCCTTATAATAAAGCAAGACGCTCATTTTGAGCGATAGGTAATACTTTCGCAAGTTGTACGGCAACATCATTCACTGATGCTAATTTAGAGACCTTGATATTCTCCTGATCTAACTTGACCTCGCGCCCGGTCTCATTCTCAATGATCCTTTCAATGCTTGCCATGCTGCTATGCTTAGGATCGAATTTAACTTGCTTGATATTCTTCATGTCCAATGAACTTCTGAGCGTGCCTCCCGGCAGATAGATCGTCCCATTATTAAAATCGACAACAAAAGCAATAATGCCCGGGATGACAAAAAGCAGTAATCCAACACCATCTAAAATAGCAACCCCCGCATCGATCCTGCCGTCTTTCTGCCCCTTACGTTCCGGGTACATCAGCGTTCCGCAGCCTACCAATTGCATTGTAAAAATAGCACAAACAAAAATACGTAATCCACTGATCAATATTTTGGCCATGATCCCTCCATTGTTATAAAATTTATGCTTCTTTATCGGTAACTTTATCAATTTCCGGGGTGTGAGTATCCAGCTTGCCTTTTTTCAAGTCTTCTTTGGTCTTTTCTGCCAATAAACCATACTTTTTTTGGATACTTCCCAGGTCTTCATCCGTTAATTTCTCAATATCCATCATTTCATTATGCGCACCTTTGGTCGCACGAATGATCTCATCGAGTTTCAGCTGGATCGCAATGGTGTGGCGACTTTGGCTGTTTTGAATGATAAAGAGCATGATGATGGAAATGACCGCAGCCGGCGTACCGATCATTAAATTCCATTTATCACTAAAATGAAGAGGTACCCCGGCCATTGCCCAAGCCAAAACGATCATGACCGCGATGAAACCCACGTATGATTGTGCGGCTTTTTCTGATATCCATTTTGCAATTATCGAGAAATACCCCATCATTACCCGTGCAAATGAACATCAATGCCCGAATCATGGTCATGATACTCATGATGCTCTGGGGGATCATAATGCCTATCATGGTCATGATGCCAACGGTCGTCATGATCCACAAAGAAACAGCCCGACAATTGAACGACGAATGCCATTGCGATCAATACTTGGAATGTACTCTTAATCATATTCCCTGCTTTCATCATTTAAATACTGCTGCTGACGGCTGACTCTATACCGTCAGCAGCATATGCATGGTGGTTTTATATTAAGGATTAACGATGGTCATATTGTTAACTACATTGGTTACGCCATTGACATCATTAGCGACCTTGGTAGCCATGTCTTTTCCGGCACCGCTGGTGACACTGCCGCTTAATGTGACTATCCCGTTATTTGTCTCAACACCGGTCTTAAATGCACTGGTGGAATGATGGGTCAGAAAAGCCATCTTGACCTGGGCTGTAATAGAGGCATCATCAATCTTATTATCCTTGTCCTGGTCCGGTTTGCTTGTAGGTTCTACAATGGTCATTTGATTATCGATGCTTTTGACGCCATCAATGTCTTTTGCGTATTCACCGGTCAGGTCTTTTTGGGCCTGGCTGTCTGCATGGCCTTTTAAAGTAACTATCCCATCGGTAACATATACTTCCGTATTGACAGCGCTCACGTTACGGTTAAATAACAAAGCACCTTTGACCTTCATGCTGACCCAACCATCTGAATTTTCAGCAGGCTGTTGGCCATTGATAACAATTTGATTATCTACTCTTGTAACACCAGGCAGATTTTCCACTGTTTCCTGGGCTAATGACTTATGAGACTCTTCACTGACTGTTCCCGTTAATGTCACAATGCCATCATTAGAGATGGTCTTGATAGAATCATCTTTAAGATAGGTCTTATACACATACGAATCCTGGGCAGCGGATTGAATGCGATCATCCGTCACAGATGCGCGTACAGATACGCTGGTGAATAAAACTGCAAACATGACCGCTAAAAACACTTTTGAAAAATTTACCTTCATTGAACACTTCCCTTCACTATTGTACTGTTTATTCATTCTCCTCTTGATGAGGCCTTTCATTTTAAAACTATACGGACACTTTCCTGCCAAAAATAAAAGACACTACCGCTAAAACCAGGAACACAAAGAATAATATCTTCGCGATATCAATGGCTGAACCTGCAATATTGGTAAATCCTAAAACTGCCGCAATAATAGCGACAACAAAAAAAGTAACGGCCCAATTTAACATAGAAACCTCCCTCCTTAATGCATCCAAAGCTATTCTAGGGATAAAACAAAATGAATCAATTGTACCGAGGTATAATAGGGGATATCGACGGAAGATCAGTCAGAAGACGGTGTGATGCCCACTCTTTGGGCAAAGCCGATGAGTTCGGTAACAGTTTTGGCCTGCATCTTCTGCATGACCCTGCTGCGGTGGATCTTGATGGTCTGCAATGATGTCCCGCGCTTGGAAGCAATTTGTTTATTCAACATGCCCTGCGCTACGAAATGAAATACTTCCAGTTCTCGGGGTGATAATGTATCAATACGCTGCTGGATCTTTGTCGTCTCTGCCTGTTTCTTATTCTGCACCTTGCTTTTTGTAAGAGCCAGCGTGATGGCATTAAGCAGCTCTTTGCTGGTAAAAGGCTTGGAAAGAAAATCAATGGCCCCTGCCTTCATGGCTTTGACACTCATGGGGATATTGCCATAGCCGGTAATGAAAATAACAGGTGTGATAATTCCTTCTTGAGCCATCATCTCTTGAAGAGCAAAGCCATTGATACTAGGCAAATTAACATCCAGGATCAGGCAAGACAGAACCTTGGGATGCTTAAAGGCCAGAAATCCTGCAGCATCTGTAAATGTCTCTACCTTAAACCCATGTGATTTTAACAATAGGCCCAAAGCCCTGCATACGGAAACATCATCATCAACAACATAAATGACAGCGTTATTATTGACCATTATTCCTCTTGATAGGAATTGTAAAATAGAACGTGGCCCCATGGTCAGGATTATTTTCTGCTTCCAATCGTCCGCCATGCGCCTCTACAATGGAGCGGCTGATAGACAATCCCATACCCAAACCATCTGGCTTGCTCGTAAAAAAATGGGCAAAAAGCTTTTTCATATTCTCCAGAGGAATACCGCCGCCTGAATCTTTGACCTGCACCAAGATCGTGTCGGCATCTTTGAGCAATGTCCTGATCGTCATTTCCCGGGAATCCTTGCGCTCTTCCATGGATTCTAAACTATTGCTGATAAGATTCAAGAGTACCTGCTGCAGCTGTATCCTATCCCCCTTGATCATCGGAAGGTTTTTATTCAGTTCAAATTTAATGACTTTATTCTTTGCAATGATATGCGGCATAATAAGTGTACCCGTATCATTAATAAGGGCATTGATATCAAGAGGCTCAAAAGTGGGCTTGGTCTTTTTTAACAGTGAGCGTAACCGCCGAATGACCTCAGCAGCCCGCTGATCATCATTGACAATGTACTGCAAAATTTCCTGTACCTGAGGCTCACGGTCAGCTAATAAACGCTGCGCTGCCTGGGCATAAGAAAGAATGGCCGTCAATGGCTGGCTGATCTCATG
>Ga0206909_1109_pt1 | contig 16868 bp, 14 predicted proteins | sample Alteio_BWOrgHeat_76_FD_152943 | JGI IMG/M metagenome (GOLD analysis project Ga0206909, IMG submission 152943) | Enriched cells from forest soil in Barre Woods Harvard Forest LTER site, Petersham, Massachusetts, United States -... | ecosystem: Environmental > Terrestrial > Soil > Temperate forest >...
AAGATACTACTGTTTGGACTAAATTTAAAAAAGATTTGGAAAGTTTGGATTATAAAATCAGGCCGCAAAGGTATCCCGATTCACAATTAATCGAATACAAAAAAAAAGACATGTTAGTGTCGATAGCTAAAGATCACTCAATGATATTTATATCAAAACCACCGCATAATAAATTTTAACTACCATGAAAAAAATAGGCATCTTATTCGGACAGGAAAGTTCATTCCCGCATGCTTTCGTTGACAGGATCAACCAAAAGGCAGAAAAACATATAACCGCTGAGTTTGTGAAGATCGACAAAGTGATGCAGGCGGAGACTTCGGGGTATGCGGTGATCGTCGACCGGATCTCGCAGGATGTGCCGTTTTATCGCGCTATGCTGAAAAACGCGGCTATTTGTGGCACTGCGGTGATCAATAATCCATTTTGGTGGAGCGCAGATGAGAAGTTTTTCAACAATGCGCTGGCTGTAAAAATCGGTGTGCCTGTCCCCAAAACAGTCATCCTGCCGTCAAAAGATATGCCCGATGATACTACAGGGCAATCGTTCCGTAACCTGGCCTACCCGCTGGATTGGCAGGGCATATTTGATTATGTGGGTTTTCCGGCTTATATGAAACCTTTCGATGGCGGCGGCTGGAAAGAAGTTTATAAACTGCATGATAAGGAAGACTTTTTTGATAAATACGCCAAAACCAAACAATATGTAATGATGCTGCAGGAAGAAGTTGTTTTTGACGACTATTTTCGCTGTTATTGCATCGGCGGCAAACATGTGCGCATTATGCAGTACGAACCGCGTAACCAGCATCACCTGCGTTACGAACATGGCAAGGCCCCGGCAGAAAAGAAACTGCTTGAACTAGTTAAAAACTATGTGATCAAGCTGAATAAATACCTGGGCTACGATTTTAACACGGTGGAATTTGCTATCCGCAATGGCGTACCTTATGCGATAGATTTTTGCAATCCGGCGCCTGATGCGGAAGTAACCAGCGTTGGGCAGGACAATTTCGACTGGGTAGTTGAAACTGCAGCTGATTATGCCATTGAACGTGCCAAAAAGCAAAAAGATGATACGGATAATTTAACCTGGGGCGAATATGTGAAAACCGGCGCAGCAGGTGCACATCTTTTATCTTCCGAGAAAAAAGTAGAAAAGAAAGCAGAAAAAAAAGAAGTTTCTGCGGGTAAAATAGATCATGAAGTATTGGCGGAAGGAACGATTAAGGAGAAGGCAGTAAAGCCAAAAAAGACTGCAAAATAGTTTGATATTGCTATTGGTTTGAATTAAAAATAGAAAAAAATTTGTCGTGCTGAACAAAGTGAAGCATCTTCTGTACAAGACCAGTGGGCACCGCTTTGATCGCACTTAGAAGGTCCTTTGCTGTCGCTCAGGATGACAAATTTCCTGTTTTTTTGTTTTGAACGATTAAATTCTTTAAACCAATTGTTACTGATAAATTATTAATCATTATAACCTGTTATGAACGAATTTACCTTAGGTGTTGAAGAAGAATTTATGGTGATTGACCCGGTGAGCCGGGAATTGAAATCGCACGATCAAAAAATTGTTGAGAGCGCCCAAAAGATCCACGAAGACCAGGTAAAAGCCGAAATGCACCAGGCCGTAGTAGAAGTGGGCACCAATATTTGCCGCAATACCGACGAAGCCCGCAAAGAAGTAAGCAAACTGCGCGGTACAGTTGCCCAACTTGCCGGTGATATTGGTTTACGTATCGGTGCTGCCGGCACACATCCGTTTTCGCACTGGCAGCACCAGTTGATCACGGATCATCCACGGTATTTTGAAATCGTGGATGAAATGCAGGAAGCTGCACGGTCGAACCTGATTTTTGGGCTGCACGTACATGTCGGTATCCAGTCGCGCGATCTTGCCATTCATATAGCCAACCAGGTTCGTTATTTTTTGCCACACGTGTATGCTTTATCTACCAATTCTCCTTTTTGGGAGGGGCGCAATACCGGTTTTAAATCATTTAGAACCAAAGTGTTTGATAAATTCCCGCGAACAGGTATTCCCGATTATTTCAATAGCATTGAGGAATACGATAGGTACATCAAGCTTTTGGTGAAAACCAATTGTATTGATAACGCCAAAAAGATCTGGTGGGATATCCGCGTTCACCCTTTTTTCGAGACCATTGAGTTCCGCATTTGCGATTGCCCCATGCTGATTGATGAAACAATGGCTTTTGTGGCTTTATTCCAGGGTCTTTGTGCCAAACTGTATAAAATGCGGCTGCAAAATATGGCCTTTATGACCTATAACCGCGCGCTCATCAATGAAAATAAATGGCGCGCTGCCAGGTATGGGATTGATGGTAAAATGATCGACTTTGGCAAAGAAATGGAAGTAAATACCCGTTCGCTGGTGTTGGAGTTGCTTGATTTTATTGACGATGTGGTGGACGAACTGGGCTGCCGCGAGGACCTGCAATATGTGCACAAGATATTGGAACATGGCACCGGGGCCGACAGGCAATTGAAAGTTTACGAACAAAACAATAGCTTTGCAGACGTTGTGGACTATATAACTTCACAAACGCTAAAAGGAATTTAAAAAACGATGGAAACTGATAAACGAGCGATAAAAGTAGCGGTACTTGATCTGTACGATGGGGTAGAAAATGAAGGGATGCGTGGTATCCGCGAAATTTTAGAGCGTTATGGTAAAAAAAATGATCTGGACCTTACCTGCGAAGTTTTCGATGTGCGCCGAAAAGTAGTGGTGCCAGGCCTTGATTTTGATATTTATATTTCGAGCGGCGGCCCTGGCGACCCGCTTGAAAGTGAAGGATCGGAGTGGGAAAAGAAATACTTTAAGTTGATAGATGATTTGGAGGCGCATAATGCTTCGGATGCGCCGCAAAAGAAATATGGATTTTTCATTTGCCATTCCTTCCAGTTAATGTGCCGTAAATACGCACTGGGTGTTATTAATATGCGTAAATCGCCATCCTTCGGCGTTTTGCCCGTACACGAAACCAATGCAGCTGCAAATGAACCCATATTCGACGGACTTTCAGATACATTTTATGCTGTTGATTCGCGGCTATGGCAGGTGATCCACCCCAATGAAAAGCGGTTTATGGATCTGGATATGCAATTACTGGCTATCGAAAAGGAAAGACCCCATATTGATCTGCCGCGTGCCATGATGGCGGTAAGGTACAGCGATTACTTTTTCGGAACGCAATTTCATCCCGAGGCTGACCCGGTTGGTATCCGGACACTTTTACTGAAGGAAGATAAAAAGAAGGAAGTGGTAAACGAGCATGGGCTGGACAAATACAACGAAATGCTGGAGCACCTGGAGGACCCGGATAAAATTACACTTACCCAAAATACTATCATCCCCAACTTTTTGGATCAGGCGGTGTTGAGTATGCAGGAGATATAAAGCGATTTACCAACTGTCATTTGACTATTGAATTTTGTCTAAATGGACCCATCTACCCGAAAAACTTTCAACGATAATTTTACAGCGGAAAAGTATACCCGGTTTTTAGCGTCTTTAAATGAAGGTCTTGCAAACCCCATCGCCTTTCGGGTAGCGGAAACGCCCGTTTTTTTGACCGATGATTTCAGGGACAGGCTTATTGAGGCGGGCCACGATATTGTCGATGTCATCCTTCAGCCGGATTTTAAAGAATTGACCGAAAGGGCCATTCCTGATAAGTGGCGCATTCCCAACGAAAATGATCATCCCCATTTTATAGCGCTTGATTTTGGTGTATGCAGCGATGGTAAAGGAAATATCGTACCCAAACTGATCGAGTTGCAAGGCTTTCCATCACTATTCGGCTTCCAGGCGAAACTCACCGAAACTTACCGGGAAACCTTTGATATTCCCGATGACCGGACAGTATATTTTAGTGGTTTGAACGCAGAAACCTATATTGATCTGCTGAAAAGGACGATAGTAGGCGAACATGATCCGGCAGAAGTTGTTTTAATGGATGTGAACGCCCATGAACAAAAAACCGCGGTCGATTTTGATCAAACCCGAAAATACATTGGCACACCGGTAGTGTCGCTCGAAGAATTGGAGCGGGAGGGAAAAAATCTTTTTTACCGCGTAAATGGCGAAAAAAAGCAGATCAAACGCATTTATAACCGGTTGATTTTTGACGAAATAGAAGGCGAAGCAAATATTTTCGATAAAGTAGTTGATATCAGGCAGCCGCTCGATGTGGAATGGATAACCCACCCCAACTGGTTTTATCGCGTCAGCAAATTTACTATGCCATTTTTAAAGGGCGATTATATCCCAAGAACGCAATTTTTACATCTGGTTAAGGACATTCCAGCTGACCTGGAAAACTACGTGCTGAAACCTTTGTTTTCCTTTGCAGGGCAGGGGGTGATCATCGACGTGTCAAAAGATGACATTGAAAATATAAAGGATCCTGAGAACTGGATTTTGCAGGAAAAAGTTAATTATCAGCCAGTTGTACAAGCCCCCGATGGCGGCGTAAAGGTGGAGATCAGGTTACTGTATTTATGGCCAAATGGCGATGAAAAACCAACATTAGCCATTAACCTGGCCCGTTTAAGTAAAGGGAAAATGATCGGGGTTAGGTATAATAAGGATTTTGACTGGGTTGGGGGAACCATCGCATTCATAAATTCGTGAAAATTCGATTCCATTCGTGAAATTCGCGTCCATTTCTAAACTAAATACTATTTCTCTTGTCTATACGTATATATGTAAATTGTATTAAATTTGTGACGTGAATATTCAGATCATCATCATAGCCATTTTATTTATAGCAGCTTTGTTTTATGTGGGCAGGCTTGTTTACAGAAATTTGTTTGCAAAAAAAAGCTGCGGCGAAAATTGCAAATGCGGCGTCGACTTTTCGGCAATTGAACAAGTTAAAAACCATAAGTAATATCAAATTCCCCTGTTTGATATTATATACCTAGATAAATTATTTTAAGAATTTAATGGCCGATAAACAGGTTTTCCAAACTGATACCCCTGGCAGGTGGACGCGTTTTAAATGGATCAGCCGCGCGCTGATCATTGTATTGGCTTGCAGCGTGCTGGCTGCTATTATTACTGTAACATCCAAACAATACCCTTCATTACCTAATTTAAATCCGACACCGAAAAAGCTAACTAAAGAGGAACTTGAAAGCTTGAAAAGGTCGAAGAAGTATAAGGATTTCAAGATCGATAAAAATGAGATCCAGAAACTGGCGCGTACCCGCCACCTGCATCAGCTAAAACACCCAAATAATAAGGATCGTATCAACGCGGCGTTTTATAAAGCATGGGAGCCACAGGCCTATGGCTCCTTGGCATCCAATATCTCGCACTTGGATATGGTGGTGAGTGAAGGCTTTTTTTTAATGCCAGGCCATGATACCCTGGTCGCAAATATTGATACCGGCCTGGTTAATTTAAACAGAAAGTACCGGAAACCTGTATTGATCACACTTTCAAATTACGTTGATAACAATAAAGTTGCCGGCAGTTATGATACCAAAGATGTTGAGCGCATCATTAAAAACAAAAAACTGCGCACACAATTCATCGAGAACATAGCAGGTCAGTTAAGCAGGTATAAATTCAAAGGCATCAACCTTGATTTTGATGATCTGAAGGACATCAATAGCAAAGAATATATTGCTTTTGAGAATGACCTTTACGCCATATTACACCCGATGGGTTTTTTAGTGACCCAAAACGTAATACCCGACGACGAAAAATACCAGCTCGAACGCCTGCAGCATATCAATGATTTTTTGTTTGTAATGGCGATCGATCAGCATAACGATGGAAGCAATGCCGGCGACCTTTCAAACCAGCGCTGGGTTGAAGAAATACTGGATAATGTTTGTTCGAGGATCCCCAGCGAAAAAGTTATTTTGACGGTTCAGGGTGGCGGGTATAACTGGCCCGAAAGCAGTACCGGCAAACCTATGAGCTACCAGGAGGCCATTAGCTATGCGCAGGAGAATAAAAGCAACATTACCTTTGATCCGGCTTCAGCTAACTTGCATTATACTTACTACGATCTTGACAGCCTTCAGCATACCGTATATTTCACAGATGCAGCCACCAATTTTAATATCATCCGTATGGCGGATGATTGGGCAACAGGCGGAGTGGCACTTTGGCGGCTTGGGGGCGAAGATCCGCGATTATGGACATTTTTCCAGAAGAACCTGGCCATAGACTCTCTGAGAAAGACTGGTATCGATATTAAGAGGCTTGATTCGGTTGGTTTAAATAATAAAATTGACTATGATGGTGAAGGCGAAGTACTTGACCTGGTAACTACGCCAACCTCGGGTAGAATCAATGTACAGATGGACCCGACGAACTTTGTGATTACCAACCAGCTGTATAAAAAACTACCAACCAAATATGTGATCCGTAAGTACGGGTACGATCCAGGTAAAATCGTATTAACTTTTGATGATGGCCCCGACCCCGACTATACACCACGGATACTGGATATACTAAAAAAGGAACATGTTCCGGCTGCATTTTTTGTTGTTGGGTCGATGGCCGAAAAAAATGTGCCCATTTTGCGGCGCGAATATGAAGAGGGATATGAGATCGGCAACCATACATTTTTTCACCCCGATATTTCCACCATCAGCCTGCAACGCGTTAACCTGGAGCTTAACGCTACCCGGAAACTAATTGAATCGGTAACCGGCAGGAGCACCATATTATTCAGACCGCCATTTAACGCGGATGCTGAACCGCAAACATTGGCCGAGGTTATCCCCGTTGCCGAAAGCCGTAAACAAAGCTACATTACTATTGGTGAGTCAATAGACCCATGGGATTGGCAGCCGGGCGTTACTGCCGACAGTATTATAGCGCGGGTCATCAAACAAAAAGATGCCGGATCGATGCTATTATTGCACGATGCAGGCGGAGATACGCGCGACGAAACCGTTAAAGCTTTGCCGGCTATCATCCATTATTTTAAGAGCCATGGATATCAGTTTACTACAATAGCCGATGTTTTGCATAAATCGAAAGCCGACCTGATGCCGCCGATAAGGGATGATGCTAACTCAGGGATATTGGGTTCGTTGTATAATTTCCTTATCGAGTTCTATTTTTATGGCAACTGGTTTTTGGTTTACCTGTTTTTCTCGGCTATATTCCTGGCCGTGGGGCGTGTGATATTGATCGGGATATTGGCGGTTAGGCAATACGGCGAAGACCGGAAATTGGAAAAGGCTGCCGTAAATAACGCCACGCTTTCCCCCGTCAGTATTATTGTACCGGGGTATAATGAAGAAGTAACCGCAATAAAAACCATACAAAGCCTGTTAAAAACAGACTATCCGTCTTTCGAGATCATTTTTGTTGATGATGGATCGAAAGATAAAACATACGAACTTGTAAACAACGCTTATGGTAATCATCCGCTTGTGCAGGTGCTTACAAAACCAAACGGGGGCAAAGCATCGGCGCTTAATTTCGGAATAAGCCACGCAAAAAATGATTTTGTAGTTTGTATTGATGCCGACACGCAACTTAAGGACGACGCCGTTTACCATATGATGGCCCACTTTACCGACGAGGAAATTGGCGCGGTTGCCGGCACCGTTAAGGTAGGTAACGAAAACAATATCATCACGCGCTGGCAGTCTATCGAATACATTACTGCCCAAAATATGGACAGACGAGCCTTTGACCTGATCAATAGCATAACCGTGGTTCCGGGTGCGATTGGTACGTTCCGTAAGTCGGCACTATACAGGGCTGGCGGATTTACGTATGATACCCTGGCTGAGGATTGCGACCTTACTATGCGTATTTTAAAGCAAGGTTATATTGTACGCAATTGTGATGAAGCCATTGCTTATACTGAAGCGCCTGAGACACTTAACGGATTGTTAAAACAACGGTTCCGCTGGAGTTTCGGTGTGATGCAGAGTTTCTGGAAGAACAAGGACGCCCTGTTTAACAAAAAATATAAATTTTTTGGCATGGTTGGTATGCCGAACATCCTTCTTTTTCAAATTATCTTGCCTTTGTTTTCGCCACTTGCCGATCTTTTTATGATCATTGGGTTGTTTAGCGATAAACCCGGGAGAATAATTGCCTACTACGTAGGTTTTGTGTTGATTGACTTTGTGGTAGCAATAATAGCCTTTTGGATGCAGAAGGAGGATTACAGGAAACTGGTTTACATTATCCCCCAGCGTTTTATCTGGCGCCAGTTGATGTATTATGTGCTGTTTAAATCCATCCGAAGGGCTTTAAAAGGCGAATTGCATGGATGGGGCGCTTTGAAGCGTACCGGTAATGTGGTCATTAAAAAAGAGGCGGTGGTGTAGTCCGAAACCTGCCTGCCGGCAGGCAGGGTCCGAAAGTCCGAAAAAAAGCATGAGCTTTTTTTCGGACTTTCTTCATATTGACAAATTTCTATGCATCCGACAGTCGGCTTTCGGACTTTACTGACTTTACCGACTTTCTGACTTCTCTATCAAACAAACCGCATACGCAACCACACCTTCCTGGCGGCCTATAAAGCCTAATTGTTCGTTAGTGGTTGCTTTTATGGAGATGTCTTCTTCATCCATACCAGCGGCTTTGGCTATATTGACCTTCATTGCCGGGATATGGGGGTTTATTTTAGGTTCTTCGAGGCAAACCATCGCATCAATATTTCCGATCTGCCAATTTTTTTCTTTTAAAAGTGCTACTACGTGCTGCAGCAGTACCAGGCTGCTGATGCCTTTCCATTTATCGTCTTTGTTAGAAAAATGATAACCAATGTCGCGCAGGTTAGCGGCACCCAGCAAGGCATCACAAATGGCGTGCAGCAAAACGTCGGCATCTGAGTGGCCGTATGCGCCGGAGGTGTGCTGAAGGTTTATCCCCCCTAAAATGAATGGATGCTGTTCTTTTAATTGGTGTACGTCAAAACCAAAACCAACCTTTATTCTCGTCATTACTTTTTCTTAGCGTTTTTGTCGCCGCCAAAACTAGCAATTAGCGTAAAACGCAGGGTATTTGCCAGGGGGCTATTTTGCTGGCTGGCTGCCAGGTATGAGAAATCGAAATTGAAACCTTCGTATTTAAAGCCCACGCCTGCAGTTAAATAGTGTGAACCACCCTTATTGGGGTTCTCATAAAAATAACCGGCTCTTAAAGCAAACAGCTGGTTGTACCAGTATTCAAGGCCTGTAGAAATAGTGATCTCCTGCATTTCTTCACTAAAACCATTTGGTGCATCACTAAATGATTGGAAGATGCCTTCAGGTACCGATACGTCTGAACTTACGCCCTTAACAATGTTGCCATTGATATCGGTTATAGGCGGTGTGGGCACCAGTAGCTTGTTAAAGTCAACGGTTAAGGTTAACTGGTTATAATCGTCGAGGTTAACGGTATTTGCTACCCCAAGTTTTAAATTGGCCGGCAAAAAATATTTCGGGCCATTATCGCTGTAACTGATCTTCGAGCCTATGTTTGAAATATTTAAACCGAAAGCGAAGACCGCATCTGAGCCAAATTCTTGTATTTTTTCGTTGTCGTATAAGGAAACACCCGCGGCTATTGCATTTCCTGCTTTTCCCTGCGCCCCGGTTCCGGAGGCAAAAAACGCGTTTGATAAGTTAGAATGGATATACCCCGCGGTAAGCGCAAGCGATAGCGCGTCGCCAAATTTGCGCGCAAAAGACACGTTTAGAGCAACTTCATTTGGCGAATAGGTGCCCAGGTCATTCTGGTTAGCATCCCTGAACTGTATCGTACCGTAATTAAAATAACGCAATGATGCGCCTATGGTATTGCGGTCATCAACTTTATGTGCATAACTTAAGTAGTATAAGGCAAGATCCGGAACCAATTGCCTTAACCATGGGCTGTACGATAACGAAACATTATCATCGTCGTCTAAAAATGCAAGTTTGGCCGGGTTCCAATAATTGGCATTAACATCAGGTGAAGTGGCGACGCCTGCGTCACCCATTGCACCTGCGCGCGAATCAGGTGTAATATTCAAAAAAGGCACTGCTGTGGGTATAGCTGATGTATTGGTTCCGTTAGTATTGGTTCCAACTGTTTGAGACATTACCAATGTTGGTAAAAGAATGATGCTTGAGAAAATAAGAGCCCTGATGGAGAAAAACCTCATTGTAAAAATTAATTGTATTATTTAAAATAATAAATATAAGTGAATTGACGGCTATTACGTATAAGTTAACCAAGAAGTTTTCCACCATAAAAAATTAGGCTGAATGTAACAAATGGGGCACATTTTACGTTTGAAGGGAAATATAAATTTAGTATCTTTAAAAGATTTAAGTTAAAGAATTAGCATTTTAAGCAAAATGTTATAAATTTACATTCCAAAAATAAAGTAAAAATATGAAAGTACTTTTTACGCGTACTGCGGTGGTGTTACTGGGTGTCGGTTCATTGATCAGCGGATGCAGTAAGCATGCGGAGTCCAATAAAACAGGGATTACCTATAACGACAAAAAAACCGGTGGTTATGAACGTTTTAGGAAAACGCACCCGACACCCGGACCCGGTTTGGTGTCAATTGAAGGTGGTACCTTTGTAATGGGTGGTAGTGCCGATCAGGATGTTACCTATGATTACAATAATGTTAAGCGCAGGGTAACCGTTCCATCGTTCTACATGGACGAAACCGAAGTTGCCAATCAGGACTGGCTCGACTACCTGCACTGGATAAGTGTTACCTATCCGCAGGATCACGAACTTTACTACAATGCCTTACCAGATACTTTGGTATGGCGTAATCCATTAGCCTATAATGAGCCTTATGTTGATAACTATTTAAGGCACCCTGCCTTCCAGGACTATCCTGTAGTGGGTGTAAGCTGGGACCAGGTGCAGGATTACTGCGTATGGCGTACCGACCGTGTTAACGAAAATATTTTGAGGGAAACAGGTCGTATGGTTGCCTGGAATGATTTGAATGGCAACGGAAAAAAAGGTAAAGTTGCTCCAACGCCTTCCAATAAAGATCCTTTCAATACTGACATATATCTTAATGGTCAGTATACTGGCGCTGGAATCGATGGTAAGAAAATGATTGTCGATTTAAGCCCGAATGCAAAAACAACCACCGGTGCAAACGGCAAAGCGGGCAAACAGCCTGTTAGGCACGTGCGTATGGAAGATGGTATATTAAAACAAGCTTATCGCCTGCCATCGGAAGCCGAGTGGGAATATGCTGCATTAGGTTTGATAGGCAATACTCAATTCGAAAATATTGACGATAATAAAGTGTACCCGTGGAACGGCTTAGGTGTGCGTTCTGCAAAAAGGGCTACCCGTGGTATGATATTAGCCAACTTTAAACGTGGTTTAGGTGATAACATGGGTGTAGGCGGTTATTTGAATGATAAAGCCGACATTACCGCGCCGGTGAGAGATTTCCCGCCAAATGATTTTGGTTTATATAACATGGCCGGAAACGTAAACGAATGGGTTCAGGATACTTACCGCCAGACTTCATTTGAAGAGGTTGAAGATTTTAACCCATTCCGTGGTAACGAGTTCAGCAATAAACGCCTGGCAGATGCTTCTAAAGGGCTATATGCGAAAGATAAATACGGACACCCGATAAAAGATGCTTCTGTATCCAACAAAAAATTAAAATACAGCGAACTGTTGGCTTTACAACAAGCGCAGGCTGCAAACCCTAACCAGCCAAATACTGCCAATGCAGGTGCCGCTGTTGGTGCAAACCCAACCCAAACTCCTGCTGAAAAGAATGCACTTGAAGGCAAGAAGTTTAATGCTGATAACAGGGGATATAATGATACTGTAAACACTGCTTTGTATGGTACAACTACCTTGGTAAGCGATCATTCAAAGGTGTATAAAGGTGGTTCATGGAACGATATGGCTTTCTGGTTAAATCCAGCAACACGGCGCTTTATGAACGAGGACGAATCCAGTTCAGTAGTAGGCTTCCGTTGCGCAATGACCCTAGTGGGCGAACCTGAAATTCACCCTGAAGGCAAACCACACTACAGCATTAAACAAGCTAAAAAGTTTAACGCAAAACAATAATATTGTTGTGCAGATAGTAAAAGGGCTTCCTGATCTGATCAGGAAGCCCTTTAGTTTAATGAACCGCTTTAAAGCCGGCTAAAACAACATCAGGATCTGGCCTTTTTCTACTTTATCGCCCGGCTTTATTTTAACCGTTTTTACAACTACATCGGCCGGGGCTTTAATGATGTTCTCCATTTTCATGGCCTCTAACACGAAAAGGTTATCGCCCTTTTTTATCTCCATGCCTTCACCGGCAAAAACCTTCAATACCATACCCGGCATTGGCGCTTTTATTTCGCTCACCTTAGCTGCATTCAAATTACTCAAGCCTAATTTATCAAGCAAAATATCAAACTGGTCCTTTGCTGTAACGATGTAAATATTATTGTTCACTTTTATTTCGGCATTTTTTTCAGCGCCATTGAAGCTGATAACCTCAACATTATAGGATTGCAGATCGTTTATAATATGGTAAGTCGAATCACTTAATTGCCTTATATCGGCTTTGATCTGTTCGTTATCGATCAACACACCATTGCCGTTTTTTTCAACCTCGTAATTATATTTATCGTTTATTTTTACCTGGAGCATTTTGTGTTAGAGATTAGAGGTCAGTTAATTATTGCTGCGTTAGTACATACTGAACAAGGTTGGCGCCCATTTTTAAAGCTTTTAAGCGGGTTTCCTGCGTGTCGCCAGCGTATGTGCCAAAATCTTCCCAGCCGTTACCTAGGTCACATTCATAAGTGTAGAAACATACCAGGCGACCTTTATAGATCAGCCCAAACCCTTGCGCCCGTTTGCCATCATGCTCGTGTATTTTTGGCAATCCCGAGGGGAAGTCAAATTTTTGGTGGTATATGGGATAGTTGATAGGTAACTCAACAAAGTCCAACTCCGGAAATACCTTTTTCATTTGCGGACGAACATAAGGATCAAGGCCGTAGTTATCGTCGATATGTAAAAAGCCGCCCCCGGTTAAATATTTGCGTAAGTTTTGTGCTTCCTGGTCCGAAAATATAACGTTGCCGTGCCCCGTCATAAAAATAAACGGGTAATTAAACAATTCAGCGCTGCCCACCTCAACTACATCATCTTCAGGTTGAAAATTTGTTTTTAAGTTTTCGTTGCAAAATTTTATCAGGTTGGGAAGCGCTGTCCGGTCGCCATACCAATCGCCGCCGCCATTATATTTAAGCTTTGCCATTTTGTAAGTAGGCGGGCTAAAACTGCTGGCGAGCGTCAGCAAGGCAAATGCAAAAATCACAGCGAAGGTTTTTAAACCCATTGCCCTATAAAATATTCCCCGATTAATCATCCGTTACTAACTTAATCAACAACTCACTAATCAACCAACTCTATTTAAAAAATTCACCTCAAAGCAGGCTTCTAAAGCTGCCGTTTCTGTCCTCAAACGGCTTTCGCCTAAAGTTATTGCTTTAAAATCATTTTGCAAAGCTTCGTCAATTTCTTCCGGCGTAAAGTCACCTTCCGGGCCAATCAGGATTAAATTGCGCCCTTTTGGTATAAGTGCCGATTGTAAGTCGATCTTATCTGTCTTTTCACAATGCGCTATAAATTTCTGGCCTTCAAACGGCTTCGCCAACAGCCGGCTGAATGTTACAGGTTCGTTTAAAATGGGGTGAAAGGCCTTTAGAGATTGTTTTACTGCGGAGGTAACCACCTTATTCAGACGTTCGAGTTTTACGTCTTTTCGTTCGGAGCGCCGGCAAATGATAAAGGATATTTCGTCAATTCCAATTTCGGTTGCTTTCTCCAAAAACCATTCAACCCGCTCAATATTTTTTGTGGGTGCGATGGCGATGTGTAAATAATGGTTCCGTTTGTTAAAATCATTAGTTACGGAAATTATTTGAAGGAGTGTCTTTTTAGGATGCGGATCTACTATCTTTGCGGTATAAAGGCCACCTTTTCCGTCTATCAATTGCAATTCGGCGCCTTTTTCAAGGCGGAGAACACGGGCGCAATGTTTACTTTCTTCTTCGTTCAACAAATATTGCTGGGCGGCAGGGTCGATATCCGGTGTGTAAAAAAGGTGCATGCCCGGACAGATCAATGTAAATCTAAAGCATCCTCTTCATTTATCAGCAGTTCCAGTTTTACCGACTCAATGTTTTGGTCCGATTTTTTTAATACGGTAATATTATACCCGTTCGATTCTTTTTGCTCGCCAACATCAGGTATTTTACCAAAAATGTCGCCAAGCCAGCCAGACACAGTATCAAAGTCGCCGTCTTCGGGCAAGTCGTGCGGCAGGTGCCCGTTTACGTCATAAATAGGGGCCAGGGCATTGACAATAAACTCGCGGGCATTTATAGTTTCAACAATTGGTTTTTCCTCGTCGTACTCGTCCTGAATTTCACCAACCAGTTCTTCAACTATATCTTCCAGCGTCACCATGCCGGCAGTACCGCCAAATTCATCAAGCACAATGGCTATTTGAATTCGTTTTTGCTGCAGCTCGCTCATCAGATCGTTGATCCTTTTCGTTTCAGGGATAAAATATGGTTTGCGGATAATGTTCTTTAAAACGATCTCCTCATGATGGGCCAGTAAAGGTAAAATATCCTTGGCATGCACAATTCCTACTATTTTATCAATCGTTTCATCATAAACAGGTATGCGCGAATAACCTTCGGTTATTATAATTTCAAGCAATTCATCTTTAGTGGTGGTGAGCTCTATCCCCGAAATTTTGGTGCGCGGCACCATAATATTTTTTACGATGCGCTCATTAAAATCAAAAACATTCTGGATCAGTTCGTGCTCGCTTGAGTCCAATGCACCTGTTTCTTTACCCTGATCAAGGAGGTATTGCAATTCCTCAGAACTATGAGATGCCTCGCCTTGCACCGGGTTTATCCCCATCAGCCTTAATATGAAGTTTGCGAAGCCGTTTAATAGCCAAATTACCGGCTTAAACACTACAAAAAAGAAACGCAACGGGAGCGAAATGGTCATTACTGTACGTACGGACCGTTGTATGGCGATTGACTTCGGCGCCAATTCGCCGAAAACGATATGAAACACTGTAATAAAGGCAAACGCCACCACATGGCTTGTATCAATAATGAATACAGATTTAATATCCAGCCCGAAAGCTAAGAACATCCGGAGCATTAAAGCGGTTACCACGGATTGGCCCACCCAGCCCAAACCAAGCGAGGCGATAGTGATACCCAACTGGGTAGCTGCCAGGTAACCATCAAGGTTATGTAAAATACCGCGGGCTACTTTTGCTACTGGACTGCCTGATTTCGCTTTAATTTCAACCTGTGAGCCACGGACCCTCACCATGGCAAATTCTGCCGCAACGAAGAAACCGTTCAACAGCACCAGGAAAAAGGTAAGGAAAAGGTAAAAACCGTTTATTTCGAGATCAGGCCCCATAGATTATTTATTGATACGAGGGAAAAGTAGTTTTGTACAATTCCAGGCTTTCTTTTATCACTTTATGCGCATAACGCATCCCTAACAGGTGTTCGATCGTCACGTTCTTGCCTTCAAGTTTTTTGTAATCCTTAAAGAATCGGACGATCTCGACCATCACGTGCGGCGGCAATTCAGCCAGATCATTAATGTAATTGATCGACATATCGTTTTTGGCAACCGCAATGATCTTGTCATCCTGTTCGCCATTATCAACCATGTGCATTACGCCGATAACCTTGGCTTCAATAATCGACATCGGGAATACGTCGATCGAACAAAGCACAAGTATGTCTAAAGGGTCATTGTCATCACAATAAGTTTGCGGGATGAACCCATAATTAGCGGGGTACATTACCGAGGAAAACAAAACCCTGTCCAGCTTTAACAAGCCCGATTCTTTATCGATCTCATATTTTGCTTTTGAACCTTTTGGGATCTCAATAATTGCATGAACAATTTCGGGAATATTTTCTCCGGGCGAAACCTGGTGCCATGGATGCTGTGTACTCATTTATTAACTTTATTTAACTCATTAACTCTTTCGCGGATATGCTGCTTTCGTTTATAAACTGCGTAAACCAGCGGAAGACTTGTTGCGACTATTAATCCAATCACAATATACTCAATATAATTTTTTAGCTGCGGATATTTTCGTCCTAAAAAATACCCGGATAAAGTAAACGTACATACCCAGGTTATGCTGCCAATAAAATTATAAAGCGTGAATTTTTTTATATCAACTTTAACAACACCTGCAAAGATAGGTGCAAAAGTTCTAATTATAGGGAAAAATCTGCCTAAAACCAACGCCTTGCCCCCATGTTTGGTATAAAACTCTTCGGCGATAACGATATGATGCTGTTTGAAGAAGATAGAATTATCTTTTTTGAATAGCGAGGGCCCTGCCCGGTAGCCAAACCAATAGCCCGTATAGTTGCCTAAAACGCCTGCAGCGATGAGTGATAAAACGAGGGTATAAATAGAAATATCAAACCGACCGGTTGAACATAACAGGCCAGCCATAAACAACAGATAATCGCCCGGAAGGAAGAAACCAAAAAATAGCCCGGTTTCAGCATAAACAACAATCAGGCAGCGATAATTTCGATAGCTTTAATGGCCTGGCAAAAAAGAACCCCTTCCTCGCCCTGGTATTAACCATTGCAATGCTGTCGTTGGCCGGCATCCCGCTTACTGCCGGTTTTATCGGCAAATTTTTCATGTTCTCGGGTGCGTTGCTGCAATTTAAATTAGTGTTGGTTTTGCTAGCTGTTGTAAATGCTGTTATCAGTATTTTCTATTACTTCAGGGTAATTATCGCCATGTATTTCCGCGATGCGGAGCGTGCGGAACTTGTAGTACCGGTATA
>Ga0206909_1110_pt1 | contig 16788 bp, 12 predicted proteins | sample Alteio_BWOrgHeat_76_FD_152943 | JGI IMG/M metagenome (GOLD analysis project Ga0206909, IMG submission 152943) | Enriched cells from forest soil in Barre Woods Harvard Forest LTER site, Petersham, Massachusetts, United States -... | ecosystem: Environmental > Terrestrial > Soil > Temperate forest >...
GTGACCGAGGGCGAAGAGGTTGTCTTCCACGGCACTGATCCGGTTCAGGCGCCAGCTGTCGGTCGCGATGCGCTGGGCGAGCTGGGTCTCCAGCGCTCCTTCGGGAGCGAGGCTCTCGAAGATTGAGGCGGAGAACGCGTCGTGCATGATGCGATCGGCGTCGGTCATGGCGGTCACCTGACCGGTGAGGTTGTGACGGCGGGCGTTCAGGGCGGAAATTTTCTTTCCTTCTTCCGTTTTGGGGCCGGTGGAGCGCCGCGCGTTCCGGCGGTTGGCTTCGAGCTGCTTCTCTGAGATCATAGTGTGCAATTTCTTCCTTACTCGACGAAGATTAAAGCACACGAAAATAAGGCTGTGATGTTAAGTTATTGATTTAATTGATCACATTGCTTGTGACTCGCCCATGGCGGGTAGCCACAACGGGGAATGAAAAAGATCTCAGAGGGGAGTTATGCTGCGAAATGCCGGTGGCGCAAAGAAGGCCGTCGTCTGATTGGTCATAACCCGTCTGTGAATCTGGCCCGGACGCATTTTAGTTGTGCACGGCACAACGGAATGTCGCCTCTACTGACCAGGGACAACGACTAAGGGTCGCCTTATCCAGGATAAGTTGACCTGTGCGTCTACGCCTCTGGTCAGTTAGAGAGCCCGCGAAGGAATGTCTTGTTTTCCCGTTGCGTCCTGCGCTTACGCCAGAGGAGACTGCCATGAAGGTAATATACCGCCGTTGCGCGGGCCTCGACGTACACGAAAAGAACGTTTTCGTCTGCGCCCGCATCATCCGCGGCAAACAAATCGAAGTCATTGAAGCCACGTTTCCCACCTTTACCGAAGATCTGTAAGCCTTAAGAGACTGGCTGATCCGTCACCGGATCAAGCGTGTCGCCAGGGAGAGCACCGGCGTCTACTGGCGGCCGAAATGGAACATTCTCGAGCAACCGCCCGGCAAGCTGGATCTGGTTCTGCTGAATCCGCAGCACGTCAAAGCGCTGCCGGGACACAAGACCGATCGGGTGGATGCGGCGCGCATCGCCGAGTTGCTGCACTACGACCTGGTTCGCGCCAGTTTTGTGCCCCCACAGGAAATCCGCGAACTGCGCGATCCGGTGCGTCGGCGCGTGCATCTGACGCAGGATCGTAACCGCATATCAAACCGCATTCATCGCCTGCTGGAGCTGCAGAATGTGAAGTTGTCGAGCGTGCTCGGCAAGATGACGGGCAAGACCGCGCGTTCGATTCTGGAGGGGCTGGCCACGGCGCAGACGATGAAGCCCGAGGCCCTGGCTCTGTTAGCGACCCACAAGCGGGTTCGGGCCAAACGCGAGCAACTGGCAAAAGCTCTACGCTGCCGTCTGAACGATCACTTTCGTTCTCCGCTGCGCGAACTGCTCGAAGAGCTGGACCGGCTGACCGGCAAGATCGGACTGCTGGAGGCGCGCATCGCTGAGCGGATGCAGCCGTACCAGGAATTGATTGAGCGTTTGTGCGGGATTCCCGGCGTGGACCGGCTGACGGCCTGGACGTTGATTTCGGAAATCGGCCTGGACATGGGACGCTTTCCCCGCAGCGGACATCTGGCCAGCTGGTGTGGTTTGTGTCCGGGCAATGCCCGAAGCGCCGGCAAACGGTATTCCGGCAGAACCAAGGGCAATCGCTATGTTCGGCGAGCTATGGTGCAGGCCGCATGGGCGGCGGCCCGGATCAGCCGGAAACGGTGTTTCTTCACGACCTTCTTCTGTCGCATCAGCAGCCAGGCCGGGATGAAGAAGGGAGCTGTCGCAGTCGCTCATCGAATGCTGCTGGTTGTCTATTCGATGATCCGCGACGGAGCTGTTTATCGCGAACAAGGCGCCGACTACTTCGATCGCCTTCATCCGGAGCGAACCAAAAACCGGTTGATCGCCCGGTTCGACCGACTCGGCTACGTCGTCCATCTGGAGCCAAAACTTTCGCCCGAAACCGGTTAAGTTATACAAACCACGAGGTGGTTTTACTAAGGAATGGCAGATGGCATTCACCGCCAAAACAGAACCCGCATTCTCAGGTAGATGCCCGTAGGGCGTTGTTTGAAATTCGCTATGCAGGGGTGCGGTTTTTCTGAATCGCGTTTCCTGGGTGGGTTTCTGGCCGGTTTTGCCTGCTTCACCAGACTGTTTGAACATTGGCGGCACGGATGCGTCTGTCGCGGCTAATGACGGGCACCTTAAAGTAAACGGCCGTCGCGGCAATGATGCGATCCGGCATGTCCGGCACCTCCGCGCGGGGTATCTGTTGCATCGACTGAACCACGTCGGCGGTGAGTGCCGCTTCGGTGAATACGTGGGCCGGGTTGTTCAATGCGCGGGCGAGGTCGTGGTAAGCCGATGGAGGGAGCCGGTTCTTCTCGACAAGGTAAACCAGTTCGGCCAAGCTGATGGCGGAAACAGCAACCTTATCGCGTCTGGCCGCTGCGGCCTGAATGAAATCCTCCGCCGTCCGGGAGAGTTTGGAGTCGCCGAACAAGTGCCAGAGCGCCGTGTGGGTATCGGCGACGCCGACAATCATCTAAAAGTCTTCGCCGAAGCTGCCGAACATCTCGGCGCGGTTGGCGTCGATTTCTTCGGCGGTCGGCGCGGGACCGTATTTGGCGAGGCTTCCGAATCCGGTTTCAAACGGCGGCAGAGAAGGCGCTGCTGTGGAATCCGCCAGATTCATCTCCAGAAGCGTGCGGACATAGCCAGCCTCGGAAACGCCCTGCGCATTGGCCTGGGCTTTCAGCGCGGCTTCGAGATTGTCCGGCAACTCGATGGTCAAGGTCATGGCACGGTTTCCTCCTTTGCTCAATTGTAGCGATTCCTGCGGTTCGGTCAACGTCACAACTGTCCGGCTATAAAGGAAACGGAATCAATTGGTTGCCAGTACGCGAAGGTCACGTCTCAAATCGTCAACGCAATCGAACAGGGTGTAGGGAACTGGCATATGCCGTGGCATACATCGGGCCGGTTCGCCTTATCGCCGATCAATGCCACAAGCAGGAAAGCTTATCGCGGCATCAATACGGTGTGCCTCCGGGCCGCTGCCGAATCCGAAAGGCTACGACTCCGGCGAATGGGCAACATACTCGAAATGGCAAGAACGTCGCGCGCAAGTCCGCAAAGGGTGAGAAGGCAACCACGGCAGTGTTCTGGAAGTTTGCGAATGGCACGGCTGAGAATCAGGATGTCGACGATAATTAGCCGTCAACGGGTTCGCGGCTGCTGTTCACGCGCGGTTATGCCGTGTTCAATGCAGCCCAAGCTCCGCCGATTCGCCATGATCCAACAGGCGACCGAACCAGCGAGATCGACTGTCCAGCGCCCGTCGCCTAGTCCACCAGCGGATTCGGCCGCATCTGGAACTTCACCAGCTTGCTCGTAGTTCCCTTGCCGCCTTCCATGTGGAATGGAGCTCGCGTTGAGATGGGCGTATAGATGCCCTTCCCCTTCCAGCCGTCGTTGGGATTGTCGATCCGGCCATCCAGACCTTTCGCGTAGTACCCCATGGGATATGGCACGCGCAGCGTCATGAATTTGCCGTCCACCAGCACCAGCAATCCCTCGGACAGATTGCCGGTCGCGAGCGGTACGTCCTTGCCCGCGCCCAGCATGTCGAACCGGTCGACGAAATTGTAGTAGGCCGAATCGGCGCTGCCATTCTCCACTGCCCCCTTGTAGTTCGGACCTGGGAACGCGTAGAGCGTCCATCCTTCCGGACAGTGCTGGCCTGACGCCGCCGTCGGGCCGTTCAGCGGACCCTTGCACTTCCGTCGGTCGAAACTGGCGTAATGTCCGCTGGAAAGCGGGGCCCAGACGACTCCGTTGCTATCCACGTCCATGCCGCGCGGCGCGTACCCCTGTACCGGCGCTTTGGGGTTGTTCCACGGCACTTCGTAGTACTCGGCCAGTGCTGTCTCGGGCGGGTGAGAACCGGGGATAAAACGAACCAGCGCGCCCGGCATCCCCAGCACCGATCCCCATACTGAGCCGTCCGGCGCCGGCGCGACGCCATAGTACGACACATTGATCCGCTTGTCTTTGGTTGGATCCGAGGGCTGGATCGGTTCGGTGTAAGCGTCGCGCTTCCCGTTCGCGTTGTAGTCCAGCACGAACGCGCTCCAGCCCTGCGCCTGCTTCTCATCGTGCGTCTTTTCCCAGATCCTGGTGTCGAACCATCCTTCGACGCCCGTTGGGCCGAACGAGGACCACAGCACACCTTTACCGTCGAAATTCACGTGGCCCCACGTGAAGCACGTGTCGATGGTAGTGGTCTCCCTGGTTTTCGGATCGTAAAGCTCCAGCCCCGGCTGGCCATCAGCAATCGGAAACAACTTCGCCGAGGGATGATCCGAGCCCGCCTGGCACCATGCCGGCGTTGTGGGTTTTCTTACCCGCGCCGCCGCCCACACGCGTGACTGGGCATCCATCGCGAAGCTGTGAACCGTGGTCTGGCTGTTCCAGATCGCTTCCTCGCCCCAGTATGGCGAGGGCGCCGCGGGCTTCGTGGCGAACGAGCTCGGCGTCTGCGGATCACGAACTTTCATCGGTATCCTGCTTGCCGCGTTGGTCTTCGGATCGATGACGCTCAGGTAATCGGCGCTCTCCTCAAGCCCTCCGTAAATAGGCCCGTTGGGGTTGATAGTCGGATTGCGCTTGTCGCTCGCGATCGCGTCATGCAGGTAGGCCTTGGGATCCGCCCAGTCCCACATCGTGACGACGACGTTCCGCTCCTTTCCCTGCGGGCGCGAAGGTGTGGCGGTCGGCAGCTCTCCGTGGGTAATGCGGTCTGACCAGTCGGCGTACATGGCCAGAGCCCGCTGCCGGCCAACCTGGTCGAAGCGGGCGCTCATGCCACCGCCCGCCTGTCCGGCTTTAATCCGGAGGTCCCACCTGGCTTTCGAGTCTGCAGTCTTGCTGAGAATGCTCTGCGGTATCTCGCGCGTGGCCTTGTCGCCCATCTGATGACAGCCCGTGCAGCCATCCGTGTTGACGATGTCGCGAATCCACTGACCTTGGCTCTTTTCGTTGGGAGAGATGCCGTTTCCGGTCGGTCCAGTGCCGGGGAAATCGCTCGTGGGCGGCATCTGGAGCAACGAGAACCAGTACAAGGCCGGATAATAAGCGGCGGCGGCCTTTTTGTCGGGCGCCAGCACCGCTTTCAGGTTCAGCGTGCTGCCCGGCGCGGCTTTCACCTTTGGCGAATCCACTAGCCCGTAGCCTCGAACCCACACGCTGTAGTTCGCCTTGGGAAGATCCGGCACCAGATAGCGGCCCATATCATCGGTGACGACGATCCTGACGAATTTAGTCGGAAGATCGGTGGTCTCGGCGATCACCCACACGCCCGCCTCTGGCCCGTTGGAGCTCGTTACTACGCCGCCCACATCGGCATTTCCGACGCGGACAGTTTCGCTCCTGGTCTGGGCCAGCAGCAAGCCCGCCAGCGCGGCGGCCACGAGCACGGCAATCATCGCTATGGGGAAACTCAAGACTCTTTTGTGCATAAGTCAATCCTCCTTCCACCAGGAGCGTCACTCCTAAACCAGGCTTTCCTCGCCGCAGCCATTCTATGTCCGCGCATCGAAAGGCACAAGCGTCCCAGCTGGTATTGGGGTGGTGCCCTGAGCTGTGCCGCTTAAAGGAGTCATTACAGGTACAGCACCCACGGGCCCTGATCGAACCATCGGTTACCACGGGTCGTTTCTGGTGGACCTGGCAACGACGGAACTGAAGCGCCTCGCCGTCGCACCGGCGCGGCAGCTGCCGCTGGAGATGCCGTGATAGGAGTGACCCTTCATGAGGTAAAAGACCAGAAACCGGGCATAGCGGCGCGCCAGAATGATATCGTTCATGGCCGCGTTCTGCGAGCTTGAACACCTTTGTCTTCGCGTAGGCTGGGAACATCCTAATCGACCAGAGCTTCCACTCCGAATGGGAGACCCGTTGAGTTTGCCGCTCGAAGCCTCGACCAGTCGCGTAGTGGGTCAGGCTGCTCAGCCGATATGTATCCCGGCTGCTTCAAAATAGCTCCCGACATTGCGGAATATCAGGCGTCCTGGACATTTCGAGCGGCCGATGTCCTCGGTCAGGATTGCATCCACACTCATAAAATACGCGGCTTCGGGAATCGCGGCTGGGCGTAGAATACCAGCAGCCGAAAAATGGTACCCGGTAACCCGCGAAGGTTACCCGTGAGGAGGCAGAGTGCGAATACTTTCGATCATGACCGTTGTGGGAGTTGCTGCTCTGGCGACGGCTCAGCAGTCAAATCAACAACTGGCGCAGCAGCCCGAGAAGACTTTTACCAGCGCCGCCGACGTCGACGCGATGATCGCTAAGGCGAAGAAGGAAAGGAAGCCCGATCAGGCCAACTTTATTCAGCCGCTGTTAATGCTGGCTCCTTATGCGGTGAACCTGGAGTACCGAGTCGAAGGAATCGACACGCCCGCTACCGTGCACGAAAAGGAAGCCGAATTGATCCATGTCCTGGAGGGCGCGGGCACGCTGACCGTTGGCGGAAAGTTGGTCGGCGAAAAGCGGACGAACGCGACCAACCTGTCGGGAACCGGGGTCGAAGGCGGCACACCTCGGCACATCTCGACGGGCGATTATATTTTCGTTCCGGAAAACACGCCCCACGCCTTCACTAAGACGCAAGGCAGGCTTATCATAATGTCCATTCATGTGCCTCGCGCCGGATCGCCGGGGTAGAAACCGGGTCTGATTCACGTAGCGCGCTAACGGCGGTCATCAATCATTTCCGCTCTCGCTTCGAAGGATGGGAGAGCGCTGGGCCTGTGGAAGCGGTCCGTTTCGGACGTATACTGGGGATCGCCAATGCCGTAATCTCACGGGATCGGAGAACGAGGTAATGAGAAAGATCAAAACAGCGCTGTGTTGTCTGGCCGCGTACTTCTTTCTGGTTTCAGGTTTTACCGGGGTTTTGGCGCAAACGCCAAAACCAAAGCGCATCAACAGAGCGATCGAACTGCTTGAGCAGGGACAACCCATCTATTACGCGGGCTCGCATTCAGGTACAACCGGTAGTTTTGAACAGGGAAAGAAGGACGCTCAGACCTGGGCAGACTACATCAGCTACGACATGGAGCATGCGCCGTTCGACGTCGCAGGTCTGGCCGAGTATATGAAAGGGCTGGCGGCGGGGGGGCCCACGAAGAGCGGCCATCGCACGCCGGCGGTCATCGTTAACGTGCCCGTAAACGGCACCGATGAAGCAACGGTTCGGGCCAACGCATGGATGTTCAGCCAGGTGCTTGCGACTGGCGTCCATGGCATCATGCTGACCCATGCGGATACGCCGGGCGCTATCCGGGCATTCGTCGAAGCCGTGCGACTGCCTATCCACAAGCAGGGGTTTGACAAAGGAATCAATGAGGGACGCCGCGGCGTTCACGGCGCACCCACGGCGGCCCAGATCTGGGGAATCTCTCAGGACGAGTATCTGGACAAAGCGGACGCCTGGCCGCTCAATCCCGACGGAGAACTGCTCCTCGGCGTGAAACTGGAGGACAAATATGCTCTGGCCAACGCAGAAGAAAACCTGAAGGTTCCCGGCATTGGTTTCGCGGAGTGGGGTCCCGGCGACATGGCATTGTCGCTTGGCATACGAGGTTCAGGTAGTGTGGCCGAGCGGGATCCGAAAATGGTGGCTGCACGGGCCAGGGTCTTTGCCTCATGCAAAGCGAACAAGATCTTCTTTCTGAATTCGATGAACGCCGGCAACGTGATCGAGATGATCAAGGAAGGTGTCATGGTCGGGCCGGCGAGTCAGCAGGCGGCTGAGATCGGCCGCAAATACACCAATCGACAGATGCCATGGTAGTTGTCACAACCGGGCCGAGGCCTCGCCGGGAACTGCCGGATCCGGACGCTGGCGCGGAAGAGCCTGGTCTGGTGTCACGCTTTTCCATACATTGTCGGCGGAGGCTCCCAGGACTTCGGCAAGATTGCGAACGCCGACTACCAGCGGCCTGGCGAGATTCACTGCAACGTTTCGGCCGGAGTGCCACAGACGAATTGTCAGATTCAAAGCCGGCGCTTCCCCACCAGCCGGGGTGTCGCCGCCGGGGGCGCCTGAGCCTGGATGCTCTGGAACGCGCGAAGCCTACGCGAAAGAGAGACAACCGGTCCGTTTTCAGTTCGTCCCGGAGCTTTCAGGCTCTGTGATTTCACCCGGTGAGAAAGTAACCTTGTCAGAGTTTTGCGTTCGCAAATCCGTCTCGATATCCTTGTCGCGGCTTGTGTGTTCTGGCTGACCGACAAAACGCGACAACTGAAACGGGGTTCCGTTCTGGCCGACGCGCGCTTCCAGGTTCCATAGTCCGGCAGCCCGATTCGGAACCATATTCCTGAGGGCCAGGAGCGCAAGGTCGAAACGATCGTTCGCTCCTACCTTCTGAAACAGATGCGAAAGATAGGCCTTGACCGTTCCTTCCACTATTCCCATCTTCGTCGCGATGTCCCTGTTCTTCAGCCCTCGCAGCAGCAACATCGTCAGCTCGCGTTCACGTGGGGAAAGATCTGTCTCATTAAGAGAATCGAGCTTCATATTCAGCGTTGCGGGCATCCATATCCCGCCGTCCAGCGCCGTACGAAAGCACTCTATGTAGAGCTCGAGGGGTGCTCTTATGGGTAAAAAGGCGCGGATTCCGAGATGCAGCGCCTGGGCGGCGAATTCGGGTTGCATCTCCTCCGACCAAAGAACCATCGGCGTATCTCCGAATTCGGATTTCAAGAAGGCCAGCGCGTGCAGTGTGATGGAAGGCGTCATTTCAACCACAAGAAGGCTGGGAAAGTCGCCCTGGCGGACGTCGTCGAAGAGGAGGCTGTGATTCGAGTAAACAGCAGATAGCGCGAATCCCTCCATACGATCCACGAGATTGCGAAGGCCTTCCGCAAGAATCGGTTCATTGCAGACTGCTACGATATGCTTCACTTGATGCACCCTCTCCGGCTCAGGGCGAGATCCGGTGTGGCTAACAAATAAGCTGCATTCTTTGTCCATTCACAAATAATTCAAATAAACAAAGCCCATCTTTGGCAAAGCAAAATCTGCACGGGAAAAGCAAATCTGCACGCAAAGCGGTGCAGGTTACATTTGATTTTACAACTATTTATTTTGTCTGTGTATTTTTTAAAAGCAGATTTGTCACGCATTCCCGGAAAATAACTATTTCGGATCGTTCATTTCGTGCGTTTTCGACATGCTGGTAGGGGCAGCGCTCACAAAGAGGCCAAATCCAGGTCTTAGCCTTTCCAGACACGTTCTCCTCTTTCTTTGCCTGAGAGTGCTCAGTTCCTTCTGCGAGCGAGGCAAACCTTAAAGAGCTTATTTGCTGCGAAGCAGTACTGTACTTGTTATTTGGCAGGACTGGTACCGTACCTTGCGCTCGGCCGCCCCATCGAGGTTATGAGGTCCCCCGAAAGATGAGTCGGCTCGCTTTTGGGCGGGCGAACAAGCCCCATACTGACACCTCATCAATCAAAGAAAGACCGGGGCAGACCTGGTCCGGACCACGGAAGGAATCGCTCCATATGCGACGAGTTCGCAATCGTCCGGTCAACACTAAACCCCCGCGACCATATCTCATCTCCGACTGGCTAGTGTCTTTTATCCGATAACAAAAGTAACTACACCTACGTCGGGATTGTCGCAATCAGGCAATCCGCTTACGTTTAATTCGTGAGGATTTCGGATAACACGCTTATATGTGAGTAACTCCGGTAACTCTGATGTTTCTTTGAGCCAGGCGGTCCTTCACGAGGGGTATCAGGTATGAAACGTGGTATTTGTGGTTCACCAACCAGATTCTTTTCCGCACATCGCAGGCATGTTCTGAGATTGTGTCTTCTGGCCGCTGCGGTCTTAGCTGACGGCCGGGGGGCCCGTGCGACATCCTACTCCGGGTCCTTTCCTCAGATCGGCAGTATCTGGTGGGGAGAATCAACCTACGCAGCGAATCCTGCTCAGGCGGAGAAATTCAAACTCTTTCTGGGTCCTAATTTCGATACTGCCGCGGCTAACACGGTACGATCGATGGACCCGGCGGGGCTACAGCTCACCTCGATAAATGCGATGGAGACCACAAACGGCGCACCCGTGGTGCCGGACAGCTATTACCTGCTGGACGTGAACGGAAACAGGATTCAGAACTGGCCGGGAAACCCTGGAAATTTCATTCTGAACCTGACGAATCCCGCCGTGGCTCAGTTCCTGGCGCAGTATGCCTATCAACAGATGACACAGACGGGCTTCATCTATGATGGCGTCTTCTTCGATAACGTAGCGACGACGATTTCCACGATGACTCAGGATTGCTTCGGCAAACCTGTCCAGATCAACGATAACTATCCCCAGGCTCCCGACCCGCCGGGTGAACTCGATGCCAAATGGAGCGCAGGGATATACAGCATGCTGTCGGCGTTCCGCCAACTGGCGCCGGAGGCCTATATGTCGTCGCATGCCAACCAACTTCCTCCTGATCCCCGCAATCTCGGCGTCCAGAACGGGGATGCGTTACTCTTCGACGCAGTGAACGTCAGAGAAGGAACACTGGCATTCGGGAACCTGTATGACACCTACCAGCAGTGGTTTGTGAACGGTCAGCCATCGGTCATTACAGCGGTACAGTCTTCGCCGCCCGATCAGATCGCCTATGGTTACGGCTACACTCCGCTCGCAGCCGCGCTTCCCTCCACCATTGCGTTCGGGCAGAACTGGTATCCCAACATGCGTTTCGGTCTGGGCGTAGCCTTGATGAACAACGGCTATTCCATATACGACCTGGGCGACACGAGCTCACCGGTAACCTGGTGGTATGACGAATACGATTTCGATCTGGGAACGCCAGTCTCGGATGCGATGCAGATCGGATCGGGGCCGGGGGCAAACCAAACCATCAATCCCGGATTTAACGGCAGCCTGGCGCCCTGGTTTCTCGGCGGTACCGGCGGCTCCGCCCGGGGCACGGCAACGGTTGATGCTGCCGGTGGCATGGACGGCGGCCCGGCAGCGCACATCAGCGTTACGTCATCCGCTCCAGCCGCCTGGTGCCTCGATTTCCAGCAGGGCGGCCTGTCGCTGGCGGCCGGGCAGGAATATCAGGTGCAGTTTCTGGCACGGTCCGGTAGTCCGTACACGTTTCAGATGAGTGTACAGAGCGGGACGTCTCCGTATCCTTATTACGGACTGAACGGGATGAACGTGACGGTTGGTACTACCTGGGCGCCCTACTCAGTTTCCTTCGTGGCGACGACGACCGCCAACGACGGAATTCTCGAGTTCTTTTTAGGCAAGCAAACGGGCGATCTCTGGCTCGAAAACGTACAGGTTTTTGCGGCGCCTACACGCGTCTACCGCCGCGACTTCACCAACGGCCTGGTATTGCTGAACGGGACCTCGAACACGCAGACGATTCCGTTAGAGTCGGGACTCCAGCGGTTCACCGGTACACAGGCGCCTCTTTATCAATACATCGTGGACGATGCGAGCGCCGGCTTCACCTCGAGCGGACCCTGGATTGTAGACACGTTCGATACGGGTCAGCGAGTCGCCACCGGCCCTTACTACCATGCCTGGCAAGGCACTCTGCACGAACTGGATACCGCCGGCGGCAGGGCGCAGTGGAATCTGAACCTTCCGCAACAAACTCATTTCACAATTCAGGTCTGGCTGCCGGCCGCTCCACTGGCGAGCACCTGGACCCGGAAAGCTGTGTATTGCGTAATGTCAGCAGGTATGGTCATTGCCACAGCGACACTGGACCAGAGTCAGGCAGCCGCGGGCGACCAATGGTTCACGCTCTTTACGGATTTGGATCTCACAACGGCAACAGCGCCCTACCTTACCGTGCAAAACGGTGGTTCAGGGCCGCTGGTTGCCGACGCCGTTTATGCGTATTCCTCCTCGGCGCTCTACAACGACGGATCGGCCGTCTCTCAAGTCACCCTGGCTCCCTTTGATGCCATTCTGCTGCAACGACAGACACAGACCCAACCTCAGACGATTATCTTCGGCGCGCTGAGCGACCAGGCGCTGGGTACAGCGCCCTTCCCCGTATCGCCAACTGCAAGTTCCGGACTTCCCGTCGCCGTCGCATCCAACACGCTGTCAGTATGCACGACGGCGGGATATGTCGTAACTCTCGGCGGCCCCGGCATCTGTTCGCTTACGGCGACGCAACCAGGAAACAGTACTTATCAGGCAGCGGCGCCGGTCACTCAGACATTTCAGGTGCTAAGCCCGGTAATATCGGCGAGCGCCCAATCCATCAACTTCGCGCCGATTCCTACACAGGCAACAGGAGCGAATCAGTTTACGATCAGCGCGATGGCGAGTTCGGGCCTGCCTGTAAGTTTCAGTGCGGCGCCCGCGCCGGTCTGCGGGGTTTCGGGGAATGCTGTTTTCCTGACAATACCTGGTACGTGCGCCATCACGGCGACACAAGCGGGGAACGCCGCCTACGGCGCCGCGCCGCCGGTCACTCAGAGCTTCACAGTAGCGCCCAATCTTATTCTTAACAATGGCTTCGAGAACGGTTCTCTTTCCCCCTGGCGCCTCCTGGCGGACGAAGGAGAAGCATCCGCTTCTACGGACGGCTCAACGGCAATCGGCGGCCACTTTTCCGCGATTATCACTGTCGGTCAGACCCCAAGTTCGACCTGGCAAGTCGATTTTCAGTCGGCACCCTTTTCGCTGATCGCCGGTAAAGAGTACCAGGTCGATTTCTGGGCGATGTCGGATTCCACACTGCCCGTCAACGTGGTCGCGCAGGGAGGCCCTCCCCTTTGGCCTTATTATGGCCTTGCGACGCCGGTCGTGCTCACAAACGGGTCGTGGAGTTATTATTCAATGACCTTCATATCCTCTGCAACGGCAAGCGATGCTACCCTGGAATTCTGGTTCGGAATTCAACCCTCAAGCATCTGGATCGATAACGTCCAGGTCTTTGCGACCGGCAATTAGTGAATCCGGACGCGCATCCCAGCGTTCGAATCCGAGTTCGGGGACGAACGGCCCCGCGGTGGCTTCATCCATTTAGAAACGACGTCAGCGTCTAACGTACTCAAGTTAAAGGCGAGCAGCGTAATGCCTCACCGACTGATCGCGCTGTTCGCGCGGATTTTGGGGGAACCTCAGAATGCGGTTTCTCCACTATTAACCGACGTTATTTAACTTAAGCGGGGATTGTGGCGAATTAACAATCCAGCTTAAAGTTACGTTTGTGGTGGCTAAGATTTTCTTGCCCTTCCTGTTTGACCAGTAGCGAGATGGACTCAACGGGAGCCGTCGCGGCTTCCGGCTCGGAGCCAAAGACACCCGGCTCAGGGTTAGTTCCCACATACACAATATTCGCGGAGAAGAATCGTACGGATCACGCCCGAGCAGGTATTCCATCCTGGAGGGTTGCCTGCGCTGAGAAGGAATCGAATATGAGGTCCCGTTTGGCGGGACCGGTTATCGGAAATGCTGCGAGACAACGTCAGAGCGGCTAATGTTTACCGGGAGGTACGGCTCATAACCCACCGGCTCCGATTCGCAACAACGCTGCATTCCGTTTCGCGGGGCGCCGCGCCGGCGGTCGACTTATTTATTGCGCGAGCGAATGAATCTCGCAGGATCAGGACGGAATGGCGTCATCCGATCGAGAAGGCCAAACAGGCCGGGGTGAAAGGAACTGAGATGAAATATCAAACTAACTCACGGACCATTAAAAGCTGTAGCACCGCCCGTGAGGTTGCAATCCTTCAGGGCATCGATCTCGTAAGCCGTATAGCAAAACGCCTCCGGCTCCGCGTGCCGCGCTGTATCTCATTCGATGACCTGTTCAGCGCCGGTATGGTCGGGATGATCCAGGCAGTGGATCGTTTCGACCGCGCCCGCGGTCTGAAGTTCAAGTCATACGCACAGCACAGAATCGGGGGAGCTATGCTCGACTTTCTTCGCGAAGCAGATCCGCTTTCCAGGGCTGAACGGAGGCGCGTCCGTGAGTCTGATATCGGTGCAACCTGCCGCAGAACTCAGCCTGCGACAGTCAGCCTGAATGAGATTCCGGTTCATTGCCTTGCTACATCGGTCCTTCCCACGTTCATTGTTCGTTCCGAAGTCCAGGAGGCTCGTTGTTGCCTTTCCGCAATAGAAAATCGTGTGATCGCACTGTTGTATGACGTGGGGTGGCAAAGCCGTGAGATCGCCGCCGACCTGCACCTCAACGAGAGGCGCGTGTCTCAGATCAAACGGAGAGCGCTTGCGAAGCTTCGCCTCCAGCTGCAGATGCGAACCGCAAGAACGGCCGGATAGGGGCCATTCGCTTACGTCCTGCGCACATCGTTCTTAAGAAACCAGGTGGCGCTTCCGATGCCTGCCTTCCGCCCATTCGGCAGCTAAGTGCCTTTCAGGTAAAGCTGCGGGGTCAGCCAGCAGCGTCGTGATTCAGGAGTACTTCCTGGCCGACAGAAGCGCGCCAGGGAAAAATGGAGTCCCGGCCGGGTGAGATTTGGCATCGAGGCTCCAAAGGTCCGCCGCTTGATTCGGGGTCATGTTCTTGAGAGCGAGGAGCGCGAATTCGAAGCGATCGTTCGCTCCCACCTTCTGGAACAGATGGGAGAGGTAAACCTTAACGGTTCCCTCGGTTATTCCCATTTTCCATGCGATCTCCTTGTTTTTCAGTCCCTGCACCAGCAACATCGCGAGTTGACGCTGGCGCGGGGTCAGATTTTCTTCGTTCGCAGAACGAAGCTTCCTGTTGAGTTCCGCAGGCATCCAAATCCCCCCTGCAAGGACGGCTCGAAAGCATTCGGCATACAGTTCGAGTGCCGAGCTCCTGGGAAGAAATGCGCGAATCCCAAGACCAAGAGCCTGTGCGCAAAACTCGGGCTCCACATCCTCCACCCATAGAACGATTTCCGCACGTCCGCACATGGATTTCAGCTGCCCCAAAACACTCACGGTAATAGAGGACGTTACCTGGACGACAAAGAGATCGGGGCATCCGCCACGTTGAAGGTAATCGAAGAGGAGATTGTGATCCGGGCAGACCGCGGACAGGTTGAGGTCTTCCATGCGCACGAGCAGGTTTCGAAGACCCTCTATCAGGATAGGTTCATCGGAGAGTGCTACGACGTGATGCATTTTGGGACTCCCTTCCCGACTCGATATGGGTGTGCAAAAAAAGGCCATGTTCTTCCGAAAGTCGGTGGACTTACCGGGGAACGATGCCTTTTTTACCATTGCGGGTCGGCTCGGAGCCACGTGAAGCAATTCAATGTCCATTGCCCCGCGCCGGAATAAAAATAACCTCCTTTTTATCAATTTCTGGATTAATTCCAGAATCCAGCTCTCTATGTCGGGAAATAGCGACCTTCAAAAGGGCTCCTGAGTGCGCAGGGAACACTCGAATCGCGCAAGCTGGACTCTCCGGCGAATTACAAGAGATACCGGCGCAAAACCGAGATCGACTGAGTTCACAAGATGAGATGGCTCCGGGATGATCTCGTGGCGGAGGTCAACCAGCGAAGCGATATTGCTGCCCGTTTCCATTCAGTCTGCGGCCGGGTCACCATGGAATTTCCGGACTCACGAGAGTAATCGGAATTAATCGCCTGATTTCACGGAGCCATGGGGAACTGCGCCAGCGGAAGAATCAGGCTTCGCAGATGTGCGAGGTTGTTTCGAACGAGTTTCCGAAGTGTCCAACCTGCGGCGCGCTTGGTCGCGCCGCATGGCAGCATCAAGCCGGAGGAGATCCGCTGCCGGGGATGATAGTGAGCGGACTGCCATGACATACTTCCTGAAGAAAATCATCTCGGTCCAATTGACTATCTTGAGAATCACAGATTTTATTCGGTTGCCGATGGATATTCCGGCTTCGCGCAATGGTTTAGCCGAGATGTCTGCCGGTTTGGCGTTCATCTGCGGCCAGGCCAGGCCGAGGCGAGAACCTGATGTCGTTTTGCCCTTCCGAATCCGAGCATCTACTCTCAGCATCTTTTCGCCTTAAATTGGAGTTTCCCGTTACCGGCCCACCCGGCTCTAATTCCTTACATCGCAACCCGAAGGTTACCGTCTTCGCCTGGCCCGATCCTTCTCGTCAACGGACGATTCCCGATCCTCTGAGAGGCTACAGGCACTCGTCCAGGAGAAAACCGCAGCAGCCAAAGGATAAGGCCCGGCATTCACTCCGCCGCATAAATCGTCGCGAGACAGACGCGCCGCATTTAAAATATAGTTCTTCTCCCGGCGAACGCCAGAGTGGCCTTTGGTTATGGGTGCAAGGCGGAACGTACTATTTCCATCATAATCATCTTTCCCCCGGTTCAAATCATCAGGCGCCCTCAAGGGAATCGAACAAGGACTGTCGCCGCACGCGTTCGCATTCGACACGCCGTTCGCCTCTGCCCGGCTGCAGCCGGAGATAACGCTTGCGTGGATTTAGCGGTCGAGAAGATCGAAGTTGAACTGGCCAAATCAGTGAGAAACGGCTGGGGTGCCGCATGCGCGGGATAAGATCCAATGAGCTACCTATTGGGATCGAGCCAAGCTCGTTGAAATTCAGCTGTATGATGGCTACGGGAATGAATAACCGACGGCAACACCAATATGAGAATCCTGGGCAAGCCGAAACCACCACAGACCGGTAAGTTTTCGTCCAGGGTCGCAAAGAAGCCGGTTGCGGACCCGAATCCAAAGCCCACCAGGAAACCTGCGTAGTCCCTCGAAGAGTGTTCTCAGGAGGGCCCGCGACGCCTCGGTTTG
>Ga0206909_1113_pt1 | contig 16300 bp, 13 predicted proteins | sample Alteio_BWOrgHeat_76_FD_152943 | JGI IMG/M metagenome (GOLD analysis project Ga0206909, IMG submission 152943) | Enriched cells from forest soil in Barre Woods Harvard Forest LTER site, Petersham, Massachusetts, United States -... | ecosystem: Environmental > Terrestrial > Soil > Temperate forest >...
TGAACGGAGCGTCGCAAGAGAAGATGCCATGAAAAACAAATGCCGGTCACCAAAATATTTTTTTACAGATCGTCTGTTTCAAATTTTCTTTTGATGATAAAAAAATATAAAGCCAGATAAACAACTGAAAGGCAAAGCAGCACCGAGATATTTGCTTCCGGAATAAATTGTTTTTGCGCGCTTCTCAAGATCGGCAACGGAATAAGATTGTCAGTCGTTTGCAAAGGCAAATACCTGCCGGAATAATTTGCATAATGATTTAATAATCCTGCACACACATTTTCTAAAACAACAGTGTATAAAAAATATACGCCGATGGCAATGCCGCTGCGCCTGCACAATACGCCGATGAGCAATGCGACGCTGCTGAAACTCAATGCCTGTATGAAAAAATAAGGAATGTATTGAAAGCTTTCAAAGCTTAAACTGCTGCTGCCGTCTATAAAACCAAATGTGAGTGCAGTACCGAAGACCATTACCGAAGATGCAAGTGCCATGATGACTGCGAGCAACATTTTTACAACGATGAATTGCGTGCGGCTCAACCCGTCAATGATATTCTGGCGATGTGTTTTGTAACTGTATTCGTTGGTGATGGAGATGATCATCAGCAAGCCCGGAATGAATAATAAAAAACTGCTGACAAAACTTGTCATTTGCCATGTCGTGGGAAATGAATAAGGTGGTGCTCCGAGAATCATTCCTGCCATTCCTTTTGCCTGCTGCGAATTGTAAATTTTTTGCTGCACATTGAATACAATGTAATTGATACCGAAAATGCTGATGAGAAATAATGCGGACAATATCCAGAAAGTGCGGTAGTTCTTCACTTTCAGCCATTCTATCTTTAATAAATGAAACATGGTATTTAGTTGTTTGTCAGTTCAAGGAAACGTGTTTCGAGGCTCTTCTTTTTCAGTTGCAGATGTGTGAGTACAACACCTCCGCTGAAACAATGTTGATTGATGTGTTCAAGGTCTGCAGTGCCGTTCGGATAAAATAAACGCACAAAATTTTTCTCCTGTTTGATGTTTGTATATCCTTTCATGATGTGCAAAACTTCCAGCAATTTTGAAACATTGTTTGCATTTAATTCAACAATATCCTCATTCACCAGCACTTCATCCACGCTTCCTGCAGTCAATAAATTTCCTCTTTTCAGAATGGCCACATGCGAGCATACCTTTTCCACTTCATCAAGCAAGTGGCTTGCCATGATAATTGTTTTTCCTTCTGTTGCCAGGCGTTTTATCAGCTCGCGTATCTCAGCGATTCCGACAGGATCGAGTCCGTTCGTAGGCTCGTCAAACACAAGCACATCGGGGTTTCCAAGCAATGCAGAAGCAATTGCCAAACGCTGTTTCATGCCAAGCGAGTATGTGCTGAACTTGCTTGTTTTGCGTTCATATAAATTCACTTTCTTCAGCACATCATCGATCTCATTAAAACCTTTCTGTTTTATTTCGGCGGCGATGCGCAGATTTTTTTCACCTGATAAATAATGATAAAAATTCGGCGTTTCCAGCAATGTGCCGATGTGTTTCCTGGTAGATTCATCAGGCGTTTTCTCAAACATTTGAAAACTGCCGGATGATGCGCGCAGTATATCCATCACAATGCCGAGCATCGTCGTTTTGCCGCTGCCGTTTGGCCCGAGAATGCCGAAAACACTGCCTTCCGGCACATTGAACGAGACATTGTTCAACGCCTGTATGCGCCCGTAAGATTTGGAAATGTTGTTAAGGGAAAGTACCGTCACTTGAATATTTTTTTTGAAGATAGGATTTAAGGATGATAACCCCGAAAGCAAAAATGTTAAACGGAACACATCCGATGCGGATGGTTTTTCATGAACCCGGCAACAGAATATCGATTGAGTCCGGTTGCGTCGCACTCTTGTACATTCTGTACTTTATTGAACATTTATAGCAAACAGTAAAATTGATCTGATTTTTTTCACGGTTCACCATTCACCACTCACGAAAAATCATCTCTTCAACACACGTTCAAAACGCTTCACATCAACTAAAGGATCTAAAGGAAAATCATTCACCAAATGTTCTGCAAGTTGCTTTGCAAAATATGGCGCAAGCGAACAGCCTTTCGTTCCCATGCCGTTAAAAATACCGATGGAAGAATGAATTGGATGCAAACCAACAAACGGCCGTCGCTCAACATTGGCAGGCCTTTCAGAAGAAAGATGATCAACGGTCTTGAATGAAAGTTTGAGTAAATAACTTAATTGCTGCTCTGTTTTTTTCCTGAATATTTCTGTTGGATCTGTGCTTGTATAATTCCATTCATAACTTGAACCCACCCAAAATAAATTTTCTTTCCACGGCACAATGCTGATACCTTGTTTATAAATATTTGTTCGTGGCAGATCTTTTATTTCAACGATCAACGCTTCCCCTTTTGTGCGCACATAAGGCAACATTTTAAAGAAAGGATTATCAAATCCCGCAACACCTTCGCAGCAGAGTATTTTTTTTGCAGAAATATTCTTATAAGAAATCGTGAATCGTGAATCGTGAATCGTGAGTTGTGAGAAATCGAATTTTTCTTCAACTAAAATATTTTCTTTCAATATTTTTTTTCTCCATTCGCTTAATAAAATTTGCAGATCGATCAGCAAACAAGTGTTTATTTCACCAATACCATAATGAAACCGAAAGTATTGCTGCCATTGAGTTTCATCAGTTGTTGAAAGATATTCCGCATCTTCTTTCATGCGTTCTGCAAATGCATCTTTCATTTGCGGTGTCGGATGAAAGTCAAGCACATTGCATTCGCGGATGAGTTTTGTATTCAATTCATTTCCAAAAGAAGTATAAGCATCCAGCGCAAACGGAAGCAGTTCATCGATCATCCATGTTTTTACAATTCTTCTTCCCGTAACAGGATTGATAACGCCGCTCGCCACTTTTGATGCAGTGAAATTTTGCGCTTCATCGATCACGATTAGTTTTTTCCCAAGCTTCAATAATTCGTGGCTGAGAAATGTGCCGCAAATGCCCTGACCGAGAATGATGTAATCAATTTCCATCCTGCAAAGAAACTGCAAACAAAAAAGCCTGCAACGTTTTTGTTACAGGCTTTTCATTTTAAAAAAAATCTATTTCGGATGAACCCGGTCAGGATAAGGCGGCACGGCCGGTATATCCATGCCTTTTGTTTTTAATTGTTCTGTTATCACTTCAATTGCTTTGTTCAACTGGTCATCAATACCTGTGAATTCTTTTGCAGGATCGTTATCAATTGCAATATCCGGATCGACGCCGTGGCCTTCAATATCCCATTCACCATTGATGCTGAAACGGCCGAATTCAGGTTTGTTTAGAAAACCACCATCCACGAAAGGCAGGCTGCCATTGATTCCTATCACACCACCCCAAGTTCTGCGGCCGATGATAGTACCGATATGATTGGCGCGAAAACGATATGGAAAAATATCGCCATCGCTTGCAGAATACTGGTTGATCAATAAAACTTTCGGCCCGATATTTATTGAAGGATCAGGCTGCGCGATTGAGTTTCTTGTCAGATCAAAGAACACTAATTTTTGCGCGAGCCTGTCTGCAACGATCTGTGAAACAAATCCTCCGCCATTGCCACGGTCATCAATGATAAGCGCTTTTTTATTTAGTTGCGGCCAATACAAACGCATGAACTGATCGAGCCCGTCATCTTCCATGTCAGGAATATGGAGGTAACCGACTTTTCCGTTTGTTGCAGAATCAACATAAGCAATATTGTGCTGCACCCAATCATAATAATATAGATTTTCTTCTGTGGCAATCGGTTTCACCAGCGAAGTGTGCGCGCCTGTTGCGGAAGCTTTATCATTCAAAGAAACTTCAATTGTTTTGCCTGCCTGGTTCACCAATAATTCATAAATATCATTCACAGTATTCGTTGGTGTGCCGTTGATTGAAATAATATAATCACCCACTTTTGCATTTACGCCGATCTCCGTAAGTGGCGAACGCAGGCTTGCATCCCAATTTGCGCCCTGCAAAATTTTTGTGATCTTAAAATATCCCGAAGCGTCACGCACAAGCACTGCACCGAGCAAACCTGTTTGAATGCGTTTGTTTTTTACTTCATCGCCGCCGCCCGTGTACGTGTGGCCGCTGCTGAGTTCACCGATCATTTCACCAATAAGGTATGTGAGGTCTTCGCGCCTGCCAACATATTTTACCAAAGGAAAATATTTATCATGCACCACTTTCCAATCTGCGCCGTTCATTGTTGGCGAATAAAAGAAGTCGCGCATCTGCCGCCATGCTTCGTTATAGATTTGTTGCCACTCTGCGTGTTTATCAACCATCAATTGCATGTTGCTGAGATCGACAGAACCATCAGCATGTATCGGCGAAGTGGAAACATCACTGATGTAAAGTGTGCCGCCTTTATTCAACAACATTTTTTCTCCGTTTGCTGAAATTTGATAATCATCATACGCGCCGAGATCAGTTTCTTTCCTGTCTTTTAAAGAATAATACATCAGGTGCGATTCTTTATCGGCAACCTGGGTGTATTTCAGGTAATAAATATTATCGCCTTTGGCGTAAATGGTTCCGTAGTTTGACGGATCGATCGGTAATGAAACAATGCGGTTCATCATTCCTTCCAGATCAATTTTTACATCAGTATTTTTATCTCCATCTTTTTCAGTTGATTTTTTTGCAGCTGTATCTTTCACTTCGTCATTGCGCAATGCAAGCGGATTTTCAGTTGTGTTTGATAAAGGCAATAAATAAATTCTCGCCATATTCATGAATGCTGCATCCAATTCTATGTTTGAATATGTTGGATTAAAATCACGATTTGAAACAAACAATAAATATTTTCCATCCGCAGAAAAAACAGGTTGATAAGAAGTGTACCAATAACCTGTAACATCTGTGCGCGCCGCAGATGCAACGCTGTAAAGCATTACACGGTTTTGTCCGTCAAAGACCTGTTTGTCATAAGTGATCCATTTGCTGTCAGGACTCCAGCTATAATTGTTGAGTAAATAAATATTGCTTGTGTCAACAATGGTTTGTTTTTTAGTGGCAACATCAACATAATACAAACGCAATTTCCTGTCGCTCCACAATATTTTTTTCCCGTCAGGGCTCCATTTTATATCAAACTTATAATTGTCTCCGTTACTTGTGATGCGTTGCGCAGCGCCATCAATTTTTGCAGGCTTTATATAAATTTCATCTTCACCGCTGCTGTCGCTCACATACGCGATCCATTTGCCATCGCCGCTCCAATGCGCGTTGCGTTCATGCGCGCCGGATGTTTGTGAAATATTTCTCGTGATGCCGTTCTTCGCAGGCACTGTCCACACATCGCCGCGCGCAACAAGCGCCAGCCTGTTTCCGTCAGGCGAAATATCATAACCTTCCTGGAATTTTGATGCATCCACCAAAACCGAACGCGCCTGCAAATCATCATCATCGAGTTGAATATGTATCTGAGAAATTTGTTCATCAGCGAGATTCATTTTCCAGATATATCCCGCGCGTTCCCACACGATGGCGTTGTTGCCGATGCTTGGAAATTTGATGTCGTAATCATTATAATTTGTCACCTGTTTTGTTTGCCCGCTTTGCGTATCGTATTCAAACAAATTCATCGTGTGCGATTTGTCGCTTAGGTAATACACTTTCGTTCCCGCCCACATCGGTTCAATATCCTGCGCGGTATCATTGGTGATGTTGATTGTTTTTTGCGAAGCAAAATCATAGATATGAATATCATCCGCCATGCCGCCGTGATAATATTTCCACGTGCGGAATTCGCGGAAGATCCAGTTGTACGCAAGCTGTTTTCCGTCGGGCGAATAAGAACAAAAACCGCCGATGGAAAAAGGCAATTGCTCGCTCAACCCGCCATTGATATCAGCTACAAAAAGGCTTCCGATAAAAGGATCAAAAGTTTTTTTACGCGAGCGGTAAACCACATGCGCATTGTCTTTCCATGCCATCACAATATTATTCGGGCCCATCCTGTCGCTGATATTATCTCGGTCAAGTGTTGCCGTGTAAGTGATGCGTTTCGGCACGCCGCCCTGCGAAGGCATTACATAGACTTCGGTGTTGCCGTCGTACTGCCCGGTGAATGCAATGTTCTTTCCGTCAGGCGAAAGTTTTGCAAACATTTCGTAGCCCGGCGAAGTGGTGAGTTTGCGCGCAGTGCCGCCGTTTGCGTCAACGGTATAAAGGTCTCCCGCATAACTGAACACGACCTGGTTATCGTGAATCGTAGGGAAACGCAACAAGCGCGCTTCGTCCTGCGCGGAAGCAATTTGAAAAAATAATGTGGTGATGAAAATGGAAAAAAGCAGACGTTGCATAAGATTGATTTTTGGGTAAATCAAATATATGGAAATAATGAAGTTGGGAAATTGAAATTGGGAAGAGTGGCAACTGCTTTACGTTTGAGTTTAGATGTTTTATGGGAATATTCAGGATTTAATTTTAATGTCTTAAAGTATTTTAATCTCTTCTTCTTACTTTCACGAAAAATCAATTATTCAAAAATGAAACAGATAAGTAAACTTTTTTTAATCATTTTTATTATTGGGTCTTGCACTCATGTCAAAGCAAATTTTTTTAAGAACATGGGTGATTATAGCTATCCTCAAGACACAGTATTTTACGGAGCATATACCGCTAATTCCGATAGTGTATACATGTATAGTGAGCCGAATTTATCTTCTTTAACTAAAACGAAATTCCCAAAACATGTTGTGCTAAGCGTTACAAAAAAATCAGGCAATTTTATATACGGGAAATTTAATCTCTCTGCGAACGAAAATTTTGAAGGATGGTTTCTCGTTGCACAACTGCGACAAATATTCATTGCACCTCCAAAGCCAATACACTAGAAAGTTGTGTTTAGTTGAAAGATTATCCTAAAAAAAACATCATTAGGATGAACTTTGAACAGTTTCAGGCATATTTGAATAAAACAAAATTGCAACCTAAAAAAACTAAACTCAAATAGCTTAAATGCAACACTGAAATTTGATTATGTTGTCGTGCGAATAATCCATCACACCAACTCCACCAACTTCTCCACCACCGCATCCACTTCATCTTTTGTATTGTATTTGCTGAAAGAAAAACGCACCGTCACCTGATTAGGATTGTTGTTGATGGCGCGTATCACATGGCTGCCCTGGTCGGCGCCGCTGGTACACGCGCTTCCGCCGCTTGCGCAAATGTGATTGATGTCGAGGTTAAAAAGTATCATCTCGCTTTTTTCCGTTTTCGGAAAACTCACGCTCAGCACAGTGTATAAACTTTCACCCAAAGGATCCCCGTTGAAAGAAATATTTTTTATTTTTTTCTGCAACTGTTCCATCATATACACTTTCAGCGATTTGATGTAAGCACTGTCTTTTTCATAATTCGCAGCAGCAAGTTCGAGCGCTTTTGCAAAACCAACAATGCCATATACATTCTCCGTGCCTGCGCGCATATTGCGTTCCTGTGCGCCGCCGTTGATGAATGGTTTTATTTTTACATTTTCGTTGATGTATAAAATTCCAATGCCTTTCGGCCCGTGAAATTTATGGCTTGCGCCGGTGATAAAATGCACAGGCGTATTTCTCAGGTCAAAAGGAAAATGGCCAACGGTCTGCACGGTGTCGCTGTGAAAAATGGCGTTGTATTTTTTGCAAAGATTGCCCACCGCATGAATGTTGAGAATATGCCCTGTCTCATTATTTGCATGCATCAAAGTGACGAGACATTTTTCTTCACTTTCTGAAAGTAATTTTTCCAGGTCTTCCAGATCTACATGCCCGTCAGGCAACAATTTCACATTGCTCAATTTTACTTCGCCGCCGCAATGCAAATGTTCCACCGTATGCAATGTGGCATGGTGCTCGATGGCAGAACTGATAATGTGTTTGCAGCCAAGATCATTTATAGAAGCATTGATTGCCGTGTTGGTGCTCTCTGTTCCGCCACTGGTAAAAAATATTTCAGCGGGATGTGCATGCAAGATCTTTGCAACTGATTTTCTTGCATTCTCAATGGCCATGCGGGTTTCGCGCCCATAACTGTAAATGGAAGACGGGTTGCCAAAATGAGATGTGAGATATGGCATCATCGCATCAAGCACTTCTTTGTCGAGCGAAGTGGTGGCAGCATTGTCAAAATAGATCCTGTCTGACATGAATAAAGCCTTTAAGAATTTGGAGTGATTTTTATTAAACTAAAAAAGTGATCAGATAAACACTAATCACTTTTTAGTAAAATTATCAAATGCAAAATTAAGAAGTTTTTGCGGGTGTTGTTGCGGGTGTCGTTGATGTATTATGCGAAGCGCATAATTTGCGTGTCATCCTTACCGTAGCAGTGCCGCACATCGGGCAGTTGCCGGATTTTGTGCCTGTGCCTTTCATGCATTTAGGGCAATAATATGTGCCGAGCTGCACCGTTTGAATATTGCATTTCGCGCACATTCCGCCTGCTTTTGTAATTTGAAAACAATGCGGACAAGCCCATGCTGCAGGATTTTGCACTTGTTTTGCTGTTGCAGCCGCAGCTTGAGTTGTCGTCGTTGTTGTTGATGAAGTTACAGCAGGTGTTTGTGCATTGCTGATGTAAGAAGCAGCAATCAAAAGAAAAAGGAAGATTGATTTTTTCATATATTTTTTTGTCAAAACTATATTATATGAAATCAAAAAAATAATTCTTTTGAAATTTTTTTACATACACTCTTTGATATCCTGCATGATGCGCTTGGCAATGTTGGCTGCCGTAGTTTCAAAATTACTTTCTGCGTAAATGCGGATGATCGGTTCGGTGTTGCTGGTGCGGAGATGTGCCCAGTCATTGTCAAATTCTATTTTCAGGCCATCTTCGGTGTTGAGCGGATGGTTATTGTATTTCTTTTTAATGAAGTCGAATATTTTTTTGAGGTCGTAACCGTTGCTCAGTTCAATTTTATTCTTGCTCATGAAATAGTCAGGATACTGGCTGCGCAATTGTTTCACACTTTTTTTATGCTGTGAGATATAGGTCAAAAATAATGCGATGCCAATCAATGCATCGCGCCCGTAATGCAGATCCGGAACAATGATGCCGCCGTTGCCTTCGCCGCCGATCACCGCATTTACGGCTTTCATTTTATTCACCACATTCACTTCACCGACAGCAGTTGCAAAATATTCTCCGCCATGTTTCAGCGTTATATCTTTCAGTGCGCGCGTTGAAGAAAGATTGCTTACGGTATTGCCTTTTCTGTGCTGCAAAATATAATCGGCCACAGCAACAAGTGTATATTCCTCGCCAAACAAAGAGCCGTCTTCGCACACAAAACAAAGCCTGTCAACATCCGGATCAACTGCAATGCCAAGGTCTGCTTTTTGTTTGTTCACTTCATTGCAAAGCTCTGTAAGGTGCTGTGGCAAAGGCTCAGGGTTGTGTGCAAATTTTCCGTTCACTTCTGCATTCAGCACAATGATGTCTGCATCTTTCACGCCCAACGCTTTCAGCAATGCAGGCACGGCGATCGCACCGGAACTGTTGATCGCATCAACAACAATTTTGAATTTTCTTTTTTTGATGGAAGAAACATCAACAAGGTCATAATTGACGATTGCATCAATATGTTTTTCAAGCGCATTTTCATTTTTTAAATATGCACCCAGTTTATCCACTGCTGCAAAATTGAAATGCTCATTGGCTGCATAATTCAATATTGTTGCGCCATCTTCCGCACTGATAAATTCACCTTTATTGTTCAGCAATTTCAGTGCGTTCCACTCTTTCGGGTTGTGGCTTGCAGTAAGAATGATGCCGCCTGCAGCTTTTTCAAACTGCACCATCATTTCCACAGTTGGCGTAGTGCTTAATCCCAGATCAATGACATCAAGCCCGACGGAATTCAAGGTGCTTACAACCAGGCGCTGCACCATTTCGCCGCTGATGCGCCCGTCTCTTCCGATGATGATCTTTTTATTTTTTGATTGCTGCGAGATCCATGTGCCAAATGCCGCGGTAAACTTTACAATATCAAGCGGGCTAAGGCTTTCACCCGGTCTTCCACCTATCGTTCCTCTTATCCCCGATATGCTTTTTATCAGCGCCATTCAGACAAAATTTCTTGGACGGCAAACTTAGTTTAAAAACTTTGTTTGGTGCATTTTGTACAAAAAATTAATACTTCTTTTTAAAACCTTTTATATGATTATTATGTATGTATTTTTTGAAGTAGGTTTGAGAAGAATAAAAAAGCCATGGCAACAAAAGATTGGTTTAAACAGTGGTTCGATTCGCCATATTACGACATTCTTTATCATTACAGGGATGAAGCGGAAGCGCGCGGTTTTATTGATAAGCTGATTGCAAAGCTGCAACCAAAAAAAGGTGCAACAATGCTTGACGTGGCTTGCGGAAAAGGCAGGCACAGCAAGTGTTTGGCAGATATGGGCTTCGATGTTACCGCTTTTGACCTTTCGCCTGCATCGATAGAAGCGGCTAAAAAATTTGAGAATGAACATCTTCATTTTTACCTGCATGATATGCGCAATATTTTCTGGATAAATTATTTTGATTACGCCTTTAATTTTTTTACAAGCTTCGGATATTTCAATACGCGCCGCGAAGATGATGATGCCATGCGCACGATCACACAAAGCCTTAATGCAAACGGCATTTTTGTGATCGATTATTTAAATGTGCATTATGTGGAAGACAACCTTGTGCGGAGCGAAGAAAAAATAATTGACGGTATAAAATTTTACCTCACACGCTGGCAGGATGAGACCCATTTTTACAAACAGGTGCAGGTAGAAGATGAGAACCATGCGATGAAACATTGCTCCACAGAAAAAGTTTCAAAATTCTCTTTGGGCGATATTACTGAAATGCTTGCCTACCAGCACATGCAGGTGCAGGACGTTTTTGGCGATTACCAGTTGGGAAAATATGATGTACGAAAATCGCCGAGAATGATTGTGGTGGGAAAGAAGATGGTGAAATGATCTGCACGGATTTTTTTAAAGAAGAATATTTCTCACGGCAAACGCAAAAAACGCGGAAAAGAAAATCTGTGAGAATATTTGTAAATCCGTGAGAAAAAAATCACTTTGTTTTTTTCTTATTATTCAAGATCATATACCTCGCTGTTTCATAGAAAGCATCTGTGAGAAAACGGTATTCTTTGCGCAGCGAATCATTCAGCACCACTTTGTCATTATTTATTACGCTGCTTATTTTTTCGGGGCTGCTGTTGTTCACGCCGTAACTGTAATAGTAATTATCATGCACTACACCGATCCTTTTATTGTCGGGATCAACAATAAAAATGCAATTGTGTTTTTCTGAATCTGCCGCCAGTTGTTTTGCATCCAGCAAATTTCTGCCTAATGCAGAATTGAGATAAGGCATTTTTAAAATGCCGGCAACCGTTGGAAGAATGTCGATTTGCGAAGCAAGAAAAGAATATTCCTGCGGCTTCAGCATTGATGGCGAATAAAACAGTAACGGCACATGCTCTGAGGTCAATTCATCCGTCCATGCTTGCGGAAACATATTGCCTGCATCGCCACGGATGCCATGGTCTCCGACGAAAACGAACAAAGTGTTTTTAAAATAATTTTCTTTTTGCGCAGCAACCATAAATTTTTCATAACAAAAATCCGTGTAGCGAAATGCATTGTATTCGTCTGCATTCTCAAAACCATATTTTTTCAAACTGTCTTTCGGCACATTTAAAACTTTGAATTCATTTTTATCCTCATCGGGAATGGTGTATGGACGATGATTATCCGATGTTTGAATGACCGCGAAAAATGGTTGCTGTTTTGTTGCAAGTATTTTATTTGCACCAAGAAATAAATTTTTATCACTCACACCCCACACGTCGATCTTTGGTGCGTTGTAATCATCCTGCTCATAAATATGAACATTGCTGATATTGTTGGTAAGCATGCCTTTGATGTTTGCCCAGCTTGTACTGCCGCCGATAAAATAATTTTTATCATAACCAACAAAGTCATTTGCAATGGAATGCTGGTCAACAGCCAATGGATTTCTGCTTGAAGTGTTTATCAAATCAACATCGGGAATGCCCGTCACCGTTGCCCAAACGCCGCGTGCAGTGCCGAATGCAGGCGTGAAACAACGGTTGAAAAAAATGCCGTTTTTGCAAAGCGAATTAAAATAAGGTGTTGTGTTCAATGGATTGCCGTACATCGAACTTTTGTACGCGCTGAAAGATTCGCAGATGACAATGATGATGTTTGGATGATTGGTTGAAGAAGAATCCTGCGCAGAAATATTCCTGTCAAAATTGATGTTGTTTGTGTCCGGTCTGTCGACGCCAAGATAATTGCTTATCCACGGATATGCTTTTTTTACAGCATGCAGATCATAAGATGCATGCCGGAATTCAAGCGAACTGAAAAATGATTGAAAAGGATTGAGTGAAATATTTGCTGCATAATCATTTTCAAAACGGAACGCATCGCTCCATCTTAGAGGATATTGATTCAACTGGCCGAATATGCCAAATGCGAGAATGAGAAAAAAAACAATTCCCCATGTGATGCGGCTTCCTTTCGTTGCTTTTTTTTGTCTTGATAAAACAGTGTTGTAAGTAAAGCGAACCAGCGCAAGCAACGCAGCGATGAGCAATATCAAACCAAGTAATATCCATCCGACATGATAATTCTCCCACAACAATCCCAATGATGTTTTAGTGTCCTGCAAAAGTGTTAGCACATTTGCGCGGAAACGTTCCGAGAGATAACCATAGTTGGCAAAATCAATCACATAGAAAAGTGCAAAAACAATTATCAGGATCGTCCAGATGGTGAACGCCACAAACCTTCCCCATTTTTTATCCAGCGGGTGCAAAGGTGAAATTGTACCGATCAAAAAAAGCAGCAAACATGCAATGGACACATCGCGCAGGTCGTAACGCATACCGAGAAAGAACACATCAAAATACGGAACAGTTTGCGTTGCCGGCGCTTTGAAAACAAGTACCAGCGCAAGTCGCAGCAAAGTCATCAGAACAAGAAAAATAAATCCTGTTATAAACAGCCATTGAATGTAGCGGGGTACTTTTAGTTTTTGCATATTATTTGCCAAAGTTAATGATGCAGCATCAACAGGTGCTTATCTTTATGACATGTTTTATTTCAATATCATTGCAACGGGACTTTGGCAACATTTTCTTCACAAGGTGAATCGTTGGGATGAGACCCTGTTCCTGAAGATCAACCGTGACTGGACAAATCCTTTTCTCGATTATAATTTTCCGTGGTGGCGCGAGGCCATCACATGGGTGCCGCTTTATTTCTTTCTTGTACTTTTTGTGTTGATGAATTTTGGGAAAAAAGCATGGCTCTGGATATTTTTTGTCATCCTCACTGCGGCCATTACAGATCAGGCAAGCAGCGTACTTTTTAAAGAATGGGTTGGCAGATTGCGCCCCTGCAACGACCCTTTTATGATCAATTATACGCGCCTGTTGCTGAGCCATTGCCCAAGCAGCCAGAGTTTTACTTCATCGCATGCCACCAATCATTTCGGCGCAGCGGTCTTTATTTACACCACTTTAAAACAGTACATAAAAAAATGGGGTTACCTGCTTTTTTTCTGGGCCGCTACGATCAGTTACGGACAAGTGTATGTGGGCGTGCATTATCCTTTGGATATTGTTGGCGGCGCAATACTCGGCAGTTTGATCGGCTATGCAATGGCGCAGATCTTTAAGCGGAGGGTCGGTGGTTTGGAGATGATTAGAATATCTTAAAAATCAAATTGGATGAACAAATTTTATGAATCTCTTTTTGCTCATAATCGCTTCAATTTCCAATGAAAAAAATAAACAGTAAATTTGTTATAAGTAAAATTGCAGATCATGTTTACTGAAGTAAGAAAAATGCATTTAATAGAAGATGTGCTGAAAGTGAATAACGAAGCTACTTTAGCAGCGCTGGAATCAGTTTTAAAAAAATCGAAACCTGCAAAGAAAAAGCAGTTGAGTATTTATGATTTTGTGGGAGTGCTGAGCAAAAAGGAATCTTCACAAATGAAAAAAGCCATTAAAGAAACCTGTGAAACCATTAATGAAGATGAGTGGAAATAATAATGTGCTTTTAGATAGCAATATTGTAATTGAAGTCTTTGCAGGCAATAAAGATATTGCCGATAAAATAAGCGGGTTAAAAGGAAATTTAGTCATTTCTTCAATTGTGATAGGTGAATTGTATGTAGGTATCTATCGTGTGGCCAATAAGGCTAAACATTTAAAAATGCTCGATGATTTTTTAAATCTTTGTATAATATTGGATGCAGATAAAAGTACGGCAAAGCTTTACGGAGAAATGGTTTCAATTTTATACAAAAAAGGCAAACCAATTCCGACAAATGATATCTGGATTGCTGCGATTGCCAAACAACACAACCTTACTCTAATTTCCAAAGACAAACATTTTGCAGAAATAAATGGACTTGCTATAAAAAGCTGGTAACGATATTTCAACCAATTCATCCTTTTATTTTTTCTTCATCACCAAACTATCTGCGGGATATTTTAATTGAATGGAATCCCGCAAAGCATTGCACCAGTCATAGATTATTTCTTTTTCAGAAGCAGTAAGTATCGCGTCCTTATGCTCAATGGTATAAGAAGGCAATGGCATATCACCCTGTTTTATTTCATCAATAATATCATCAAGTTTTTTGTATTGCCGGGCAATGGAATAAGAAGTGAACACATCAAAATTCAAATGCCTTTTTCCGTCATCGATGTGATTGTGAAGCCACCATGCAACAGGCTGAATATTGTTGTACCACGGATAAACAGTGTTGTTGCTGTGGCAATCATAACAGGCTTTTTTTAAAATAGTATCCACACCTTCAGGCAATGGGTAACGCGTTGCAATATTATCCGGAGAAGGATTTGCAGAAATATTTTTTGGTGAATGAAAGAATTGTATCGCAATTAAAAATAACAGTACAATTATGCCGATCGTTTTCCATTTCATTTGAAATAATATTAATCGATAAGAATATTTCCGGTCATTTCTTTTGGTACAGGCAAACCCATCACATGCAAAATAGTGGGAGCAAGGTCGCCGAGCTTTCCGGCTTTTATATTTCCTGTAATATCGTTGCTGATGATAAACAGCGGTACGAGATTAAGAGAATGTTGCGTGTTTGGAGTTCCGTCATCATTTATCATGTGGTCTGCATTGCCGTGATCTGCGGTCAGAAAAATTGTATAGCCATGTTGCAATGCAGCAGTAACAACCCTTTCAACACATTTGTCAACGGTTTCCACAGCTTTTACCACTGCACTGAAAACGCCTGTATGCCCTACCATATCTGCATTTGCGTAGTTGAGGCAAATAAAATCTGCGGTTTCATTTTCAATTTCAGGAACCAATTTATCAGTAATGCCGACGGCGCTCATCTCCGGTTGCAGGTCGTAAGTCGCCACTTTTGGCGAAGGCACCATTATTCTTTTTTCACCATCAAATTCTTTTTCGCGGCCACCGCTGAAAAAGAAAGTCACGTGCGGATATTTTTCTGTTTCAGCAATGCGTATCTGTTTTTTCCCATCGGCAGCAAGCACCTCGCCGAGTGTGTTGTTTAAATTATCATTTTCAAAAATGACATGTACGTCTTTAAATGTGCGGTCATAATCTGTCATCGTGGTATAATGCAGATTCATTCTGTGCATATCAAAATCAGGATGATCTTCCTGCGTAAGCACATGCGTTATTTCGCGGCAACGGTCGGTTCGGAAATTGAAACAGATAACAGCATCGCCATCTTTTATTGATGATCGATGATTGATAATTGAAGCATTGATGATTGGTTTGATGAATTCATCCGTCACTCCATTTTCATAAGAGTTTTCAATGCTTTTTAAAATGTCATTTGATTGTTCACCAATACCGTTCACCAAAGCATCATACGCAAGCTTTACACGTTCCCATCTTTTATCGCGGTCCATTGCATAATATCTCCCCGTAACGGTTGCAATTTTTCCAACAGTTTTATCAAGATGCTCCTGCAATTCTTTTATAAAACCCAAACCGCTTTTCGGATCGCAATCACGCCCGTCCGTAAATGCATGAACATATACTTCGCTTAATCCTTCGGCTTTGCAAACATCTATCAGCGCTTTTAAATGATTGATGTGCGAATGAACACCGCCATCACTCACCAGCCCCAATAAATGAAGCGGCTTATTATTATTTTTTGCATAATGAATCGAAGCGAGCAACTCTTCATTTTTTGCAAACTCGCCTGTTCTGATAGCT
>Ga0206909_1112_pt2 | contig 16272 bp, 11 predicted proteins | sample Alteio_BWOrgHeat_76_FD_152943 | JGI IMG/M metagenome (GOLD analysis project Ga0206909, IMG submission 152943) | Enriched cells from forest soil in Barre Woods Harvard Forest LTER site, Petersham, Massachusetts, United States -... | ecosystem: Environmental > Terrestrial > Soil > Temperate forest >...
TCGGCGGATTTCTTTCAGGAAAATTTATTTCATCATTCAACAAAAATGCTTTGCATTTTTTTGTCCTGTAAATTTTTCCGTCAATATTTATGTCAACACCATTTTGCAATTTTTGCAAAGCCTCGTTTGTAATTGCACCGTCAACCTGCACATGATATTCGCGTTCATGCGCAAAGAGCGGATTCAATAAACGATGATTAAGTGAAGTGTCATTTGTGAGCAGCAGCAAGCCTTCGCTGTCGCTGTCCAATCTTCCGACAGGATAAATATCTTTTGCAACTGAAAAAAAATCAGCAAGCGTTTGCTTATCATCAACAGCACTGAACTGTGATAACACGAGATATGGCTTATAGATGATGTAGTAGTTTGACATAAATAAAAAGTCCCGCAGAAGCGGAACTTTATATATGGATGGGTTAGTAAGTACCGGGAAATAAAATTCCCATCACAATATTAAAAATAGTTTTGCCGAATGCAAAAAATATTTTGATAAATTTTATTCACATTTTTTTTACGATGTTAATATAGTTGAATGATTTTGGGACAATCCTTCAAAATGAAATTTGTACGACGTTTTATTTTTTCTTCATTTATGATTTTTAAATCTGGTGAAACTACGATGAACAGTACATTTCAGCGATTCGGAAAAATTGCAATGCAGAAAAAACATCTTGTGCTTTCAAAAAATCACTACGCTTTATTATCCAATTGCGGGAAGTTATTTCACTTAAAATAAATTTTCTCAGACAACTACCTTTGCTGCATAAAATTTTAGAAAATGAAATTTCCTGCACCCGTTACCGTTCAGTGGATCGCGAAACTTATCGATGCCGAAGTTGTTGGTGATGATAAATTATTTGCGGAAGGCATCAACGAAATTCATAAAGTAGAGCAGCATGATCTGTGTTTTGTCGATCATCCGAAATATTATGAGACATGCCTGAACAGTGCAGCTACACACATTATCATCAACACAAAAAATGTTGCTGTGCCTGCAGGAAAAACTTTGCTTGTAACAAATGAACCGTTTGAAGCATACCTGAAAATTGTAAATCATTTTCGACCGTTTCATCCTGCAACAAAACCGATCAGCGATGATGCAGAGATCGGAAAAGATACTGTCATCATGCCGAATGTTTTTATCGGCAAAGCTGTGAAGATCGGCAGCAACTGCATCATTCATCCGAATGTTTCTATTCTCGATTACACAGAAATTGGTAACAATGTTATCATTCAATCAGGCACGGTGATCGGCAGTGATGCATTTTATTATAACACAAAAAAGAACCGCGATAACTGGTATAAAAAAATGCAGAGTTGTGGCAATGTAATTATTGAAGACAACGTGGAGATTGGCGCAGGATGCACGATTGACCGCGGTGTCACTGCTTCAACAAAAATCGGTCGCGGAACAAAAATGGACAACATGGTACACATCGGGCACGATACTTCTGTAGGAAAAAATTGTTTGTTCGCAGCGCAGGTTGGCATTGCGGGCGCTGTTGAAATTGAAGACGGCGTTACACTTTGGGGGCAGGTCGGCGTCAATAAAACTTTAACCATCGGAGCCAATGCAATGGTGATGGGACAGGCCGGTGTGATCTCAGGAATTGAAGGCAATAAAGTTTATTGGGGCACACCTGCGATTGATGTGCGCGAAAAGAAAAGGGAAGTGATCTGGATAAAACGAATTCCGGAAATATGGAAAAAAGTGATGGAATAAAATAAAAAGGCGATGCATATTTTGTACCGCCTTTTTATTTTGAGATCATAATAACTGATTCAGCATCTTTGTCGCATTCGCATCGCCGGGTTTTAATTCCAACACTTTTTTATAATTTTTTACAGCATCATCTTTATCTCCTGCATCCATATATGCTTCGCCCAAACTATCATAAACATTGGAGTTTGAAGGATATAAAAAAACATTCAACCGGAAAATGTTCAATGCTTCCGTATAATTTTTTTGCGCCAGCAAAACATATCCGTATGTATTAAGTTCGTAGGCATTTGCACACAAAGGTTTTATCTCAGGCAAAATCTCAAGAAGTTTTTTATCAGAAAAATTGCTGTTGCGATGCCTGATATTTTTTAGCCAGTAACCAACTGCTTTATACTTTGGCGTATAATCATTTCCCTGCAAAATATTCAGTAAATCTTTTTCGAGCGACACGTTTGGCGATTCAACTATTCTTCCCATTTCTTTTTTATTGTTGTAAAAAATCATCGTTGGCACGTGATGAATATTCCTTCCCGCTTCTTCATGCTGCGGACTTTGTTTGTCTGTGTTTGCGGCATCATCAACAAATATCAACTGCAGCCTTGATGTGTCAAAATCCGCTGCCTGCAACACTTTCAGCATGCGCGGCACTTCGCGTTTGCTATCGCTGCACCAGCTTCCGAGAAAAATTTCTGCACGCTTATTCTCCAGCAAAGGCTTTAATGATAATGCAGTTGGCGTATCAACATTGTAATTGTTATACGATTTATCAAACCATGTTTTATACGGTTGCGTTTGCAAAATGGAGGCAGAGCAATGACCAGCAAGAATGGTGTCACCATTTGCATTCTTTATTTCAGTACTTGTAATTGGCGTTGAAGATGGCATCGCATGGCGCGTACAACTTATTGCAGCAATGCACACCATCATGAATATTTTTTTCATAACAATGATTTTAAAATGAATGAATAGAAGAGAAGCCCGCAGCAATTTGCAGGCATAGGAAATTTTGTGCATTTATTTTTTTAGACCCGGTTGCGCAATTTGCGTGTCGAAGCAGTAAATTGGAAACTCTTGTACATTCTGTACATTTTGCAGCACAATGCTACAGCATCACAGAATGATGCAGCTCTGATCACAAAAAAATATTTATGATCAGCAGCGCGGAGGATGAAAAATATCATTTACAAAAGAAGAAGAAAATAAAGTGCAGGAATGGTTTAGATAATTTTTAGCAAAGCTGCTTATATAAAATTGCAGCAAATTATTTTTTGTTACAACATATTTCCAGTTTGTTTCCTGCGAAATTTTATTTTGTTTATCAGGCGCAGAACTTTGTTCCTGGTTTGATGCACTGCCATTAAGATTGCAATCGCAAGGCTGTATCACATTGCTGCTGCTCGCTTTCACCTCGCATTGAATGTACGATGCGATCTTTGCAACGTCCGGCGCATATAAAGAAACTGCCAATATGATGCAAAACAATTGCCGCACAGAAAATAATTTCCTGTAAGGTATTTATTTTCTCTAATTATTCCGACAGTAAAAAAATCAATGCGGATAATATTGCCCATTCGGATTTTTGTACATTACATTTCCTTGGAAATGCTGAAATGCAGCCATGGAAGGGCCGTTGGCCTTTACCCACGCATCAAAGTTGGTGCTGCTGATGAGCGCACCGAATATCCATTGGTTATATGCATCGAACATTCCCTGCTCCAATAATCTTTTATGAAAATCGAAAAGATGAAACGGGAATTGCGCAGCATATTTTTCGTCCCAGGCAAGCATGAACCTTGTGCTTAATTCTGTGAGTGTTTCGGGGCTGAGCGCGGTGTTGGTAATATTTCTGTTGTTATTGTAGATCGATGCAACTGCTTTTTCAAAAGGTGTTCCGTTTTGAATGGTGGTCTGCAAAGTGGTCGTTGAGTATAATTTTTTATAACCATTCAACAGCAGCTCTTTTATTTCATCGGTGCGTTTGCTCAGGCTTTCTATGTTGATGAATGTTTCCCCATAGAGCAGCACCCAAATCATATTGCCTTTGGCATCATAATATTTTGCCGCATTGTAATAATTACTGCTGCAGTTGGGATCCGATTCTATGCCGGCCTCCCATTGTTTAATTGCATCGGCGTTCAGTTTTTCTTCTGACAGCATTTCGCCGTAATCATTGTGCAATATGCCGCTGGCGGGAAATTTTTGAATGCCGTCTTTATACATTTTATCGCACTCCTTGTATTGGGCAGTTGCTCTGTATGCAAGCCCGAGCACCTGAAAACATTGTACATCTGCATCAAATCTTGCGACCAATGGCTCACCGATTTTAATTGAATTCGCAAAATCTCTTTGCAGATAATATACAAATGCCTGGTCTTCTAAAATGCTCAGATCGTTGGGTTGCAATTGCAGCGCCTGGTTAAGGACAGACAGTGCATGATCATAATCTCCTTCGCGCATCAAAGATTTCGCCGTTTCATGCAATGTATTCGCGTCCTGTTGCTGTGCATCAGCGATTACAAAAAATGAAACAAAAGAAAATAATAAAAGAATTTTTTTCATAATTAAAATTATTCGCCGATTAAATGTGTGAGCAAACCATCGCGCAGCTTTGGTTCAAACCATGTACTCTTAGGCGGCATCACATTGCCGCTGTCAGCAATATTAAAAAGTTGTTCGATGCTTACCGGATAAAGGCTGAACGCAATTGCCATCTCGCCGCTGTTCACGCGTTTTTCCAATTCACTTAAACCCCTGATGCCGCCAACAAAATCGATGCGCTTGTCTGTTCGCTGGTCTACAATGCCAAGCAGCGGATCAAGAATATTATTTTGTAAAATAGTGACATCAAGTATTCCGATCGGGTCGTCAGTGAATGTGCCGTTCCTTGCAGTTAGCCTGTACCAATTATTGTCGAGGTACATCCCGAATTCGTGCAACACTTTCGGATGCACCGCTTCTGCGCCGGTATCTGTGATGATGAATGAAGGTTCAAGCAGCAATAAAAAATCTTCTTTGGTGTAGCCGTTCAGGTCTTTTACCACACGGTTATAATCCATGATCTGCAATTGTGATGCAGGAAATAAAGTGGTGAGAAAATAACCTGCATCCTCTGTTGCATTTTTGCCCGATTCTTTCTGCACTTTAGCAGCGGAGGCGGCGCGGTGATGGCCATCGGCAATGTATGTAAAAGGTACTTCTGTGCGGAAGAGATCCGTTATTTTTTGAATGGCATCACTGTCGCTCACGATCCAAACGGTGTGCTGTATATTATCATCTGCAGTAAAATTGTACACTGCAGTTTTTGTGTTGATATATCTTTCAATCATCTCATCAATCGCTGCAACGTTGCGGTATGCCATGAAGACATTGCCTGTTTGGGCGCCGGTAATTTTGATATGATTGATGCGGTCCAGTTCTTTGTCAGGCCTGGTGAATTCATGTTTTTTGATGATGTTGTTCTCATAATCCTCTAAAGAACTTACACACACAAGACCATCCTGGCTTTTGCCATTCATGATAAGACGATAGATATAATAACAGTCTTTGTTTTCGCGGAAAAGAATATCGCGTTTTATAAAAGCGGCGAGGTTATCCTTTGCCCTTTCATAAACTTCTGCAGAGTGGACATCGATCTTATCCGAAAGCCCGATCTCGCTTTTGGTGATGTGCAAAAATGAAGCTGGATTTCCCTGCGCTTCTATCTTCGCTTCTTTGCTCGTCAGAACGTCGTAAGGCGGGCTTGCAACCTGTTTTGCAAACTGTGCCTGCGGGCGTAATGCTTTGAAGGGTCTTATAATTGCCATTGCGATCTTTAAACGGATTAAATATAATTTGAAAATTATTATTTTGATTTTTTCTGTGCAAATACGCTCATCAATTCACACAATGCATGAACGCTTTCCATCGGCAAAGCATTGTACATGCTCACTCTCAGGCCACCAACGCTTCTGTGTCCTTTGATGCCGACCATGCCGTTGTGCTTACATTCTTCCAAGAATCTTTTCTCCAGTATTTCATCTTCAATTTTAAATGTTGCGTTCATTAAGCTCCTGTCTTCTTTTGAAACGATGGGTGTAAAGATTGAAAGTGAATCGAGTGTCTTGTAAAACAGGTCAGCTCTTTCTTTCGCGCGTTTCTCCATTTCAATCAAACCACCTTCTTTTTTTATCCAACGCAATGTGAGCATTGCAACATAGACCGCAAAAACCGGCGGCGTATTTAAAAGTGAGCCTGCTTCAATATGATTTCTGTAATCAAGGATCGTTGGAATGGCGCGTTTTGTTTTGCCCAGAATGTCTTTTTTCACCACTACTAAATTTACGCCTGCTGCGCCCATATTCTTTTGCGCACCGGCATAAATAAGTGCAAATTTTTTATACGCCAGCGGCCTGCTGAAAATATCGCTGCTCATGTCTGCAACAAGCGGCACGGGCGTTTCAGGAATATGATGCCATTGCGTTCCTTCAACGGTGTTGTTGGTGGTGTAATGAAGATATGCGGCATCTGCAGGAATGAAAAAATTCTTCGGTATGTAAGAATGGTTCTTATCTTTTGAAGATGCTGCCACCGTTACATTTCCAAAAAGTTTTGCTTCTTTGATTGCCTTGCTTCCCCAAATGCCGTTGTCGCAATATGCTGCGGTTGCTTTTTCATCAAGCAGATTCATCGGCACCTGCATGAACTGTGTGGATGCGCCGCCATGCAAAAACAGAACTGCATGTTCGTCGCCCAGCTGCATTAATTCTTTTACCAAAGAAATTGCTTCATTCAATACATCTTCAAACCATGCAGTGCGATGGCCTATCTCAAGAATTGACAGACCGGTATCATTAAAATCATGAATTGAATTCTGTGCCTGTTGCAATACTTCATCCGGAAGAATCGCAGGGCCGGAATTAAAATTGTGCATTTTCATCGCTGTGCATTAAACCTGCAAAGTAATGGGTTTTAGGGGAAAAGGGTTTGTTAACAAGATTGAGACACACATGGTATGACACATATATTATATAATGGTATTTCATCTCTTGACAGATTGGAGATCAAAAAAATAATTACATCAATCAACATCAGTTACGCCGCCTGACACCGCAAATTTCATTGCATCAGCAGGGCTTGTATTTTCAAGCAGCCTGATCTTATTTTTTGGTACAATATAAGTAACGCCGGTAATGGAATACGCCAGCGGAATATAGACAATGGCATGTTCTTCCAGCTCAAAGCGCGAAGCAGTTTCCTGGGTGATGAAGCCCACACGCCACACATCGGCTGCGTCAACGCTTGCAAGCACAGGCTTGTCGAATTTTTTTTTGTTGCCGGTAAATGCTTCAAGGAAATCTTTGACAGAAGTATAGATGAATTTTACGCCCGGCGTGTGCTCCAGCATTTTGTCGAATACATCCACTAAACGGCCTACAAAAAAATTGGACGATATCCATCCAACAAGGAAAACGATGGTGATGACAAAAATGAAACCAACGCCCGGAATGGTCTTCAGCGAACCGTCAGGCGCCACTTCCAGCGTGCCCGGAAAAAAGTTGTGCAGGAAATTCGGCAGAATATTATCTACCGTTGTAAAGAGCCAGACCACTGCGTACAACGTAATGCCGATAGGCGCAAGCACCACCAGGCCCTGGAAAAAATATTGCAATATCTTTTTCCAGAGGATCTGCGAATTTTTATTTTCTGCCATAAATGAAATTTGAAATTATGTAAGGCCGTTTGAAAGAATGCTTATGTAAAATTAGCATAAGAAAAATGAATGGCCGTTAGCCTCACTTTCAGCAGGGAGAAACAATGCTGTAAAAATATTTTACAAAAAAACCTGCGGAAACTTTTTTTATAAAATAAGTTTCCATAGTTTTGCAAGTGTTTTTTAAAAAATAAACAATGGAAGTGAAGGAAAGGATACAACAAAAAGCGAAAGAGCTTTTTATGCGTTATGGATTTCGCTCGGTAACGATGGATGAGATCGCCGGCCAGCTCGGTGTGAGCAAAAAAACGATCTATCAGTTCTTTAAAGACAAGGATGAACTGGTGGAAGCCGTGATGCAGCATGAGATGGCGTATATGCAAACAGAATGCAAAAAGCAATTGAGCAGCTCCGAGAATGCCATTGAAGAACTTTTTAAAGACATGGATTCAATGGAAGCGGTGATTGGCTCGCTGAACCCGCTGATCATTTTTGACCTGGAAAAATTTTACCCGCAGACATTTGAAAAATTCAGGCAGCACAAACACAGCTTTCTACTGGAAGTAATTAAGAAAAACCTCCAGCGCGGTATCCGCGAAGAGTTGTACAGGAATGATTTTGATATAGACATTGTTGCCAAATTTAGGCTGGAAAGCGGTTTCGTGGCATTCAACCAGGATCTTTTCCCTTACGGCAAATACAGTTTGCTGCGCGTGGCCAATGAGATCTATTATTTGTTCATGCACGGCATTGCCACTGCAAAAGGCAAAAAGCTGATCGAGAAAAATATACAGCAACGTCAAAAAAATAAATCTTTAGCACTATGAATTTAAGAACAGGGCTTCTGCTTTTTTTATTAACACCCATTATTGCTTTCGCGCAGGATACAGCGCGCAAGGGACCAGCCGTTCACTCATTCTCGATCCAGCAGTGTGTTGATTATGCTGCAAAAAATAATGTGCAGGCAAAAAATGCGATACTCGCTCTCCAGTTACAAGAGCAGCAGAATAAGAGCATTACTGCGGCTGCATTGCCAAATTTAGCAGCTTCAGGAAATCTTACGGATTATCTTGAAATACCAACTACATTGATACCGGGCCAGTTTTTCGGAGGAGCGGCCGGCACATATATTCCGGTAAAATTTGGAACAAAATATAATTCCAGCGGCGGCATCACATTGCAGCAAACATTATTCGACGGTCAGGTTTTTGTAGGCCTTCAGGCGCGCAAAACAGCTATTGATTATGCTGCAAAGAATATTGAATTGACACAACAGACCATCAAGGCAAATATTTATAAAATATATTATCAGCTTGTTGCAAGCAAAACACAACTTGCGCAACTGGACGGTGATATTGCATTTGCAAAGGACCTTGTGCATGTGCAAAACGAAATGTATAAAAACGGGTTCGCAGAAAAAATGGATGGCGATAAGGCAACAGTGCAACTGGTAAATATTGAGACACAAAAACATTCACTGATGAATACCGTCGAGAATGGTTATCTCGGTTTAAAATTATTAATAGGCATGCCGGTAAAAGATTCTATTGTTTTGACCGATAGTGTAACGGAAGACAAAATAAAAGAAGGGTTGCTCAATGAAGGTACATATCAATATAAAGACAGAATAGACTATCAATTCCTCAGCCTTGCAAAAAAACTGGACGAGTATAACGTTAAAAGATACAAGCTGAGTTACTTTCCCACATTGAGTTTGATGGGCGCATATACAGAATCTGCGTATCGTACCAGCTTTAATTTTTTAAACGGGCAGAGTTGGTTCAATACTTCTTATATCGGGTTGAATTTAAACGTGCCGATATTCAGCGGCCTTGCAAAAAATGCAAATGTAAAAACTGCTGAACTGCAATTGCAGCAGCAGCAAAATCAATTGAGTGACCTTCAAAATTCAATTGATAAGGATGTTGCACAGGCAACCGATAATTTTTATACAGCAGTAAAAACGCTTGACTATCAGAAAAAAAATATGAGCCTTGCAGAATCTGTTTACAACGAATCAAAAAAGAAATATGAGGCAGGAACAGGTTCTACGCTTGACATTACGAGTGCGCAAACCGATCTGGAAACTGCTCAGAACAATTACATCAATGCAATGTATGATGCCATCATTGCAAAGATTGATTATTTAAATGCAACAGGAAAATTATAAAACCATTACTACAAAATCTTAAAGAATACATTATGCAAAAGTTGGTAACCGTTGTTTTGATCGCAGCATTTTTTTCGCTTGCATCTTGCGGAGCAAAAAAAAGCGGCAATGAATTGGCTGACAAAAAAGCGCAGCTTGAAAATTTAAAATCGCAGGAATCAAAACTCAATGATCAGATCGTGGCATTGCAGGCAGAGATCGTGCAGCTTGATCCTTCAGCTTCGCAGGAAAAGGCGAAACTTGTATCGCTAGACACGCTGAAAGCCGCTGTCTTCACGCATTACATAAATCTGCAGGGACGCGTGAATGCTGAGAATATTGCGTATGTGACTCCGCGCAACGGCGGCGGCCAGGTAAAAGAATTGTATGTGAAACAGGGCGATGTTGTAAGCAAAGGACAGTTGCTTTTAAAATTAGATGATGCTGTTTTGCAAAGACAATTGTCCGTTCAGGAAACTCAATTGGCCTATGCGCAGGATCTTTACCAGCGCCAGAATAATTTGTGGAAAGAAAATATCGGAACAGAAGTGCAGATGATCAATGCGAAGAACCAGGTCGATCAGTTGCAGAAGCAAATTGAACTCACCAAAGAACAAATTGGTTTTTCAAATGTGTATGCAGAAATGGACGGCGTGGCAAATGAAGTGACTATAAAAGTTGGAGAAATATTTACGGGTGGTCCCACAGGTCCTGGCGGAATGGATATTCAACTTGTAAACACGAGCGCATTAAAAGTAACGGTGAATGTTCCGGAAAATTATTTAGATGCTGTAAAAGTTGGCGGAAATATTCTGGTCAATCTTCCCGACATCAACAAAACAATTCCGGCAAAAGTCACTGTAAAAAGCAGCATCGTAGATGCGAACTCGGGTTCATTTTATATAGAAGCACATTTGCCGAATGATAAAGACCTGCATCCAAATCAAACTGCGTTGGTGAAAATACAGGACTATACTTCGCCGAATGCAATTGTAGTTCCATTGAATACCGTGCAGAATGACCAGAATGGAAAATTTGTTCTGGTTGCTGCCAATGAGAATAACAAAATGGTCGCAAGAAAAAGACAGGTGCAGGTTGGCCAATTCTATGCTGACAATCTTGAAATAAAAAGTGGTTTGCAGGCAGGTGATATTATTATCGGCAATGGTTATGAAGGATTGTATGACGGGCAGGCGATCACTGTAACAGGAGAATAGAGTTGACAGCTGTCAGATGATTGATGACAGGCTTTCAACATCCCTCAACTGTCATCTTTACCACCACAAAGTATAAATCGAAAAGCATGAGCGCGTTAGAAAATTTTACAGACAAATTCAAACAGTTTAAGCCCACTACGTGGAGCATTAAAAACAAGACGTCCATTTATCTTGTCATGGTGTTTGTGAGCATGGCAGGTATCTATCAGTTCATGACGTTGCCGAAAGAGCAATTTCCTGACATTGTCATTCCTACCATTTATGTGTCCACGCCTTATGTGGGCAACTCTCCGAAGGATATTGAAAACCTGGTGACGAAGCCGATCGAAAAACAGATCAAAGGAATTACGGGTGCGAAGATCAATAAAGTAACGAGCACTTCGCAGCAGGATTATTCTGCAATTGTTGTCGAATTTGAAACAGATGTTTCAACAGATGTGGCGCTGCAAAAAGTGAAGGATGCCGTTGATAAAGCAAAACAGGATCTGCCGACAGATCTTACAGAACAGCCAAGTGTGGTGGAAGTAAGTTTCAGCGATCAGCCGATCATGTATGTAAATATTTCGGGCAATTATGATCTGATGCGTTTGAAAAAATACGCAGATGACATGAAAGATAATCTGGAAGAACTGCCGCAGATAAACCGTGTTGATCTTGTTGGCGCGCCTGAAAGAGAATTTCAGATCAACGTTGATAATTACCGTATGCAAAGCACAGGCATTACGTTTGATGATATCGCAAATGCAGTTCAACGCGAAAACCTTGACATCTCCGGCGGCCTGCTTGATGTTGGCAATATGAAACGCAACCTGCAACTGAAAGGGCAATTCAAAACGGCTTACGACATTCAGCAGATCGTTTTGCGCAATCACAACGGCGCTGCAGTTTATTTAAAAGATATTGCCACCGTTATCGACACTATCAAAGACAAAGAAAGTTATGCGCGGTTGAGCGGAAAAAATGTGATCACGCTTAATATCATCAAACGTTCGGGAGAAAATTTAATTGAAACTTCCGACGGTGTAAAAGGTGTTGTGGATGAAATGCGCAAATCAGAATTCCCGAAAGACCTGAATGTTGTTATCACCGGTGACCAGAGCACTGCAACAAGAAATTCATTCAATGACCTCGTGAATTCCATCGTCATCGGATTTGTACTGGTACTTATTATCCTGATGTTTTTCATGGGTGTTACCAATGCGTTCTTTGTGGCGCTCAGCGTGCCTTTAAGCATGTTCGTGGCACTTGTGTTTTTGCCGTTGGGCAGTTCGATCATCGGCACAGACATTACACTCAACTTCATTGTATTATTTGCATTGCTTTTTGGTTTAGGAATAATTGTGGATGATGCCATTGTGGTGATAGAAAATACGCACAGAATTTTCACGCAGGCAAAAGGCAATCTCACCGCATCAAAATCTGCGATGATGGCTGCAGGCGAAGTGTTCATTCCTGTGCTTGCAGGAACGTTGACCACACTTGCGCCGTTTTTCCCGCTGCTGTTTTGGCCGGGCATTATCGGCAAATTCATGATCTATTTGCCTGCGATGCTGATCTTTACTTTGACTGCATCGCTGATCGTTGCTTTCATTATGAATCCTGTTTTTGCAGTTGATTTTATGAATCATCCTGAAGGCGATGAAAAGAAAAGATCCATCTTTAAAAAGCCACTTTTCTGGATCGCAATTGTTATCGGCATTTTGTTGGATATGGCAGGCGCAACATTCGCCGGAAGCTTTTTATTGTTCTTCATCATCCTTGTTCTTTTATATCAGTTCATCATAGAAAAACTGATACACGGTTTTCAAAACCGCGCATTGCCGTGGATCATGGGACATTACGAAAGTTTATTGCGCTGGGCGTTAAAAGGATGGAGGCCTGCATGGTTACTGATAAGCACGATCGTTCTGCTCTTTCTTTCTGTTTTTCTTTTTGCCAGTGTGGGCAAGTCGCCGGTTTTTTTCCCGAAAGGAGATCCAAACCAGATCTATGTTTATTTAAAATTGCCGGTCGGCACTTCGGTCGATTATACTGATTCAGTTACAAAGATCCTTGAAGACAGGGTATACAAAGTTTTGGGAATGGAGAATGGGAAAGAAAATTCTGTCGTTGAAAGCGTTATTTCAAACGTTGCCATCGGTGCAAATGATCCTACAAGCGGGGACCAAAGCGCGCATCCAGAACTTGGAAGGATACAGGTTTCCTTTGTAGAATATTCAAAAAGAAATGGTGTGGCAACAGCGCCTTATCTCGATTCCATTCGCGAACAAATGAAAGGTATCACCGGTGCTGAAATATCGGTTGACCAGGAAAAAGGCGGGCCGCCGACCGATCCGCCCATTAACATAGAAGTTCAAAGCGAGGATTTTGATAAGCTCACAAAAACATCTGTTGCTTTAAAAAATTATCTCGATTCCCTGCGTATTCCGGGAGTTGAAGAATTGAAGATGGATGTTGATCTGAATAATCCTGAAATTACTTTAAGCGTTGATCGCGAGCGTGCTTTGATTGAAGGCGTTTCCTCAGGGCAGATCGGCCAGCAGATACGCACGGCTTTGTTCGGCAAAGAGGTTTCCAAGATAAAAGAAGGTGAGGATGAATACAAAATTCAGCTACGCAATGACCGCAACCAACGCGAAAGCCTTACTGACCTTCTCAATATGAATGTCACTTTTCAGGACATGGCAAATCAGGGTAAAATAAAATCTGTACCTATCGTCAATCTTGTAAAGATCGATTATACAAGCACGCTCGGAAGTGTGAAAAGGAAAAATGAAAAACGTGTCATTACCCTTACATCGAATGTGCTCAATGGTTTTACACCTACGGCCGTTAACCAGGTGATCGCGCAGGATATTGCAAGCTTCAAACAAAAGCCCGACGGCGTTATCATTCGCCAGACAGGTGAAGGCGCACAACAGGCAGAGACTGCTGCATTTCTTGGCAAAGCATTATTGATTGCATTGATGCTGATCCTGTTCATTCTTGTGATACAATTCAATTCAGTGAGCAAGCCGGTGATCATTCTCACAGAAATTATCTTCAGCGTCATCGGCGTATTGCTTGGCTTCGCTTTCAGCGGAATGACCATGTCCATTGTAATGACAGGAATCGGTATCGTTGGCCTTGCCGGAATTGTGGTGAAGAACGGGATTTTGGTGATTGAATTTACTGACGAGCTTCGCGCGCGCGGCGTAAAAACAAGAGAGGCTGCAGTGCAGGCAGGCAAAACGCGTATCATTCCCGTATTGCTGACAGCAGTTGCGGCAATACTTGCGCTGATACCATTGGCCGTTGGCTTCAACATCAACTTTGTCACATTATTTTCTGATTTGAATCCGCATATTTATTTCGGTGGCGACAATACGGTGTTTTGGAAACCACTTGCATGGACGATCATTTTCGGGCTTGCATTTGCATTCTTTATGACGCTTATCATGGTGCCGAGCATGTATTTGATAGCAGAAAGATTGCGTCGTCCGATGCGCAGGATGTTTGGCGGCAAATGGGTTTCATTCATGGGCATTCCGCCGCTGAGTATCATTTTCCTTTTCATTATGATACCTGCAACATTGATCAAACACGGAATGGAAAAAACGAGAAGAAGAAGAAAGTTACAAGATGCAAAAGTGAATGAAGCATTTATAGGAAGCTGGTTTTAAAAGAATGGATGACTGATCATGAAGAATGAATAAGATGTGATGACTCACGATTGAGGATTCACGCCTCACGATTTTTACAGTTGGTTTTGGTGAAAAAATCCTAATAGGTAGCCGCTCTGATTCTTCGGAGCGGCTTTTTTATTGATGAGATTTTATTAAGATGCAAAATGAGTTTATCAAAATTGATCCATGCAAAATGCACATCCTTACAAGTGCGAAACCATATTCAATTATTGCTTTAAGATCGAATGCGGTCAATTACATCGTCATTCAACAGCACAAAAAAAGCCGGGTGTTGATCGCCCGGCTTTTTTTAAAAGAATAATAATTACAATTATTTTCTGCTTGCAAATCGGCTGAGCAATTTCAATATCTGAATGTACAACCAGATCATTGTTACCAGCAAACCAAATGCGCCGTACCATTCCATGTATTTTGGTGCGCCTGTTGCTGCGCCCTGTTCTATTCTGTCAAAATCAAGGATCAAACTCAACGCAGCGATCACTGCAACAAAAAGATTGATGCCAAGCCCTAAAGCACTTGTATCGTTCCAGCTCATAAATGCCATATTCACATGAAAAAGGCTGAGCACGAAATAGATCATGTAGAAAAAGAAAATGCCCATGATGGCAGAGATCATCACTGATTTGAATTTTTCCGTCGCTTTGATGATACGGAAATTGTAGAGCAGAAACATTACGAATGCAACGCCGAAAGTAAGGCCTACTGCCTGTGCCACGATGCCCGGATATTTTTGGCTGAACTCATCATTGATGATGGCAGAAAGGCCGCCGAGCATAAGGCCTTCAAGTATGCCGTAAGCCGGTGCAAGGTATCTCGCTGTTGTTGGTTTGAAGGAAATAATCAGACCGGTGATCAACCCGCCGATCAACCCGACCCACAATAATGTGGTCATTGATTCTATTTTTCCAACGGTGAAAAGATGCCACGAATACACTGCACCTGCGATCACCATGAATAATAAAAAACCAAACTTGTTGATGCTGCCCCGCACAGTCATCACACCGTCAGCGGTATTGTCTAAACTTCTGTTGAATATTTTTTCGGATAATGTGGGGTTGCCCGAATTAAAAAGTGCCATGATTTTTTTATTTAGTAAAATAAAATTACTGTGAAAATATTTTATGTCCTTGTTAATTATTGCGTCTTCAGCCTTGGATATTGATCAATGGTCTGTATCACATAATGCGGATTGCTCTGCAGCATTGAAATGAAATGTTCAAGTGTATCAACGCTTGCAGCATCTTTGAACATCCTGTCGTGCGAAAGCAGTACCACATTGTTGGCCGTATGTGTGGTATGATTGTCCAATGCATACTGGATCATTTTGATCATCGTTTCAGCACTTTGCACCGGGCGCGATTTGCCGTCCTTGCTGAAATCCCATTCCACATCCCATCCGATCACATTGTAACCAATGCTGTCAAGCTCTTTGCAAACAGGCCTTGTTTGTTTCGTAGAAAAGACTTCGCCATTACGCACCCATGCGCTGTTGCCCGGCAAGCGGACGATCTTATAAGGAACGTTCAATGTTTGCTGCGCTTTCTGAAAATCCTGCAATGCAGAATCGGGCTTGTCATAAAACAATTTATACTTGTCGTGAAATGCGTGCGTTGTGCTGTGGTTGCAGAGTGTGAACTCAGGATATGCATTTCGGATGCTGTCCACAAAACTGCGGCGGTAATCATCCGTTACATGCGCGCCCACCATGAAGAAACTTGCTTTTACACCAAGCTTTTTACAAAGGTCAAACACATTTGCAGTTCCCGGAGGCTGAGGCCCGTCGTCAAAAGTGAGGAACACGTATTGCT
>Ga0206909_1115_pt1 | contig 15747 bp, 13 predicted proteins | sample Alteio_BWOrgHeat_76_FD_152943 | JGI IMG/M metagenome (GOLD analysis project Ga0206909, IMG submission 152943) | Enriched cells from forest soil in Barre Woods Harvard Forest LTER site, Petersham, Massachusetts, United States -... | ecosystem: Environmental > Terrestrial > Soil > Temperate forest >...
TGGTTCGTAATTAGCAACAAAATACTGCGCTAAGGCAGCTATGTTTTCATATTCAAAAAGCAAGGTTTTTGATAATTCCCCAAACACCTGTTCGAGCTTACCGTTAATCTCAACAATTACTATAGAATTGCTAATATATTCCTCGAAAGAACTCTCTTCATCCAAGTCGCTGGCTTGATAACCCAAGATAGAAGCAAAAAAATCTTTCAAATAACAAATGACTTCACCTAAATTTACGGTAGCCTGTATAGATGGCATAATAGCAGGTGATCCAGCAGGCTTTGGCTCCTCAATCAAGTTACGAAAAATGTCCTTAGCTAAATCCAAAACTGGTTGAGCTGATGCTCTTTTTATAGAAAATCCATCTATTTTAATGCAAGCATAACCTGTTTCATCAAGAATATAACCATCAAATTTTTGAATTCCACCTTTTTGCATCATTCTTTTTATATACACGAAGCAAGGTGATTGCAGTGGCGCTAATATCTCAACACTTTCAATACCGAGAGGTATAATGTGATCGTAAAAATCCGGCTTAGTCACAGAAGCATGATATACCCTGGCTGTTTGTATAAATGCCCCTAATAAGGCAGGATGTAATATAAACTCATTTTGAGTTGATGCAAGATTTTTTGATAGATGAAGATATCCTAATGCATCATCAATACCAAGATAAACATTCCTTACCGCTACAAAGTCTTGTGTAACTTTATCACCTTCAGCAATCATTTGTTGTACTATCTCGGCATGATATTTTACTTGCTGGTGTTCTTTTTGCAATCTTTGCATCGCATTAATATAGGTTGGTCTTTCCTGCTCTATGGCATGCTGTTTAATCAACTTCCCCCGTGCACATAAAATGCGTTTTTTACCTTGGTTTTCCACCTTGCTTATTTCATAGCTATAAGCACTTTGATTTGGAATGTTTTTAATCCGCAATTCTATCGTGATTTCTTCACCATAAGACGATAGGCGTTGTATAAATAAATTGCTCGTTATGGCAGCGATTGCGCTATCTTTAAAAAATAATTTCCCCGCTTGCAAAGCCATTTCAAGATAACAACCACCAGGAAAATTATACTGACCATCGTAAATATGCCCTTGCATAAAGAATTCTTGTGTGGTCAATTTTTTAATAAAAATACCTTGATCAAGGTTAGACAAAGATAAGTCAATCAGGGAATAAGGCTCTTTTTGTCTCGCTCGAAGCCATTGCTCAAAATATGGAGTATTACGATTGATATCCTCGTTGATAAGATAAATGCTCAACTTCTTGATAGTATTATGCGTAAGCAAAACTATAGGATTAATGCTAAGCGATGTTTTTTGATGGATCTGTTCTGTCAGCAATACTAAATATTGAGAATCAATCCCTAATGCTGAAAAAGGAATAGCGTCGCAATCAACGGATAATATCTCTTTTAAAATATGGGACAATAAGCCACGAATAAAATATCCCACTTCTTGATGAATCATTGCCTCTGTTATTTGTTGATCGTTATGAATCATATTAGTTTCATTTGGTGGCTGAATATGTAGATGCTGATTGATTTTTGCAGCTTCACCCTCGATGAAAATAATATGCGTATTGCTATCCAATACAGTTGGGCGAGATAAAGATAAGATTTGATCGAATAAGGCAATTCCTTTTTCTGTTTCTAATGGAAACATACCAAATACGTCGATTAAGTGTTTTACTTCTTCCTCTTTCACTTGCATACCGCCCTCTTTCCAGAGTGGCCAACTGATAGCAATACTGCGTCCTTTTCGTAAATTTCTTTTAACCCATTCTTTACGCCTTTCCATGTACGCATCTAAAAAACAATTGCCGCTGGCATAATCAGCCTGGCCTTGGTTAGGCATTAATCCTGCAACTGATGAAAATACCAAAAAGAAATCTAACGGTTCTTTTTTAAGCGCTATATCAATGTGGACGCATCCTAGAATTTTGGTTAGCAATACCCGCTTATAGGAATCAACATCTTTTCGCAAAATAAAATTATCTTCGATGATCCCTGCAGCATAGATGACTCCTGTAATACGTTTATACTTCTTCTTTAATTTTTTTATGACTGAGTTTACCGTCTTAGCTTCGGTGACATCGACAGAATAATAACTCACCTGTTTTTCGGATGGGTCTATTGAACGTAATAGCAAATCAATACTCGGGGTTTTTGTTCTACGACCCAACAAAATAACATGTCCCGAGGAGTGCGAAATAATATGTGCTGCAAACAACCGCCCTAATCCGCCGATACCGCCTACAATAATCACTACACCATCATCTCGAAATTGAGGGATCACGGGCACAGTTGGAATTGAAGTAATAGAAGCAGCCTGTTGCACTAACCGGGAATTGTTCTGATAACGTACCAAGCGCATTGCTTCAGGTTGGCCGTTTAACTCCTGCTGAATATACTCTGATATCTTCAAATGATCCCACGTATCACTCATGACAACTTGCATAGATAACTTGGGATATTCATAAGATAAAGTTCTGGCAAAACCCACCAAATTTTGATGAAGAGGGAAATTTTCACTGGTATCGTAAATATATCCCAATAAACGAATATTATTTTTGGGCTTACTTCTGATTAAACCTTGCACAATGGGCAACCAATATAAGCTCTCCATTAAATGTTTCACTTCAGGGACTTTACGACTTGGCACGATTTGATCAACCAAGTAAATGACGGCAGCAATATCACCCTGCGCTTGTTGAATATCAATAAATATATTTTGTAATGAGACAGCATCATGAAGAGGCACAGCATAATGCGTTACATCTATTTTTTTATAATACTTAGCGTGATGAATAAAAATAAAAGATGAAGGCAGCGCTTTTTTCAATTTAGAAGAAATATTATCTGGCACGATACAGACAACGCTGCCCTTTACAGCATCTCCAGGCTGGCAAGCTTTTTCTACCCATTCTGTCGTATAATAATTTTTTGATGCAGCCAAATCCAAAAAATCCTGGTTAGACGATAATAACTTTTTTTCATTCATCATGGAGCGCCTTCTTTATAAATTCGGTAAATGTTGCAATAAGTTTATGTTGTTCGTCATACAAGACCATATTATATTTCAATAGTGCGTCCTGTGACTGGGGGAGTGTTGTTACATAAATCAAAAATTTCTGTGGTATAGCGCGATAAAATAATGTCTTTCCTAAACAAAAAGGCACATATTGTCGTTTCCTGTTTTTTTGCGTAGATAAACCCAAGTGAGTGACTACTTGGAAAACACCATCAATGAGACAGGGGTTTAAAAATAAGGATTTCATTTCTTCTTCACTGAATTTGTGCAATTGTGCTTTTGCAATAGCAAAATTGTTACCTAATTGGATTTCGTCAATCACTTGAAAAAATTCACCGTGATGAATACCGTAATCTTTTAGTTCTTGATAGATAACCCTCGTTGCAAGAACCTTATTAGTTACAAATTCATAATTTGGAATGCTCAAATCAGTTTGATTGGTCCTTAAAGTACAACTCCCTTTAACATACACTTCTGGTCCATTATGGATCGAATAATGATAGTGTTTCTCACTCGATTTATTAAGGCTAACAGCGAGTTCTTTTTGCGCGGCCACATGATAAGGTCGCAACCAATACACATTTTTAAATTCTATCCCGGAAAGATCCTTGTGCCTGGAACTCAAAGCTTGTCGAACAAATTCAAAGTGAGCAGCACCTGGCAACAGCAATTTTTCTTGAATATAATGATGACGCAGATAATAAAAATGTTGATTAATTTCTATTTTATGAGCGATATTCTGTGTTTCAGGCAATTGATCGTTTGTTTGTATTTGTATGGGCCTTATGGCCTTTTCAGGTGAAGGCTGTATAGGTGTGGTATCAAACCAACGTCTTTGCTTTTGAAATGGATAGCCTGGCAAAGGAATTCGTTGACCTCTTATTAAAGGTATATCATTTGTTTCAGCATTTACCCAAGACATGGCAAAATGCTGTAATGCAGTCAGGGAATGAATATTGTTATTTTTCTTTCTGGATTGATCATCTTTGTAAAAAACAACATCATCTAACATATTATTCAGATGATTTTCAATGCCAGCAAGTAATTCATCTATTGAACTGATCACAAAAGCAACTCGCTCATCGTAGGTTTCTCGACCTACAGACAAGGTATAAGAAAGATTATATAAAAATTGCGATTCAGGCAGATCAGCTGGATTATATTCACCGGACTTTAAAAATTCACGGTAACTTTGCAGATAATCATTCATTTGCCCTTTCTTGGTAGAAAAAGGTATAAAAAACGCCATTGCGGTAATCGACGAAGTGATGCTTTGCATCGGATATGCTTCAACAATAGCGTGCGAATTCACACCTCCCATCCCAAAACTGTTTATGCCTGCTCTTAATGGACCAGAGACATCCAAACGATCTGTTGATTTCCATTCTTGATTATTGCCGAGGATATAAAACGGTGAATTTATGAGATCTATGTAGGGGTTTTGAACTTGATAATTGGCTAACCCCGGCAACTGCCTATGTTTCATCGCCAGCAATACTTTGATTAAACCGGCCAAACCCGCCACAGGTTCTAAATGACCTATGTTGGGCTTTACTGATCCCAACGCACAAAAAGAATAACACTGATTTTTTGCTTGAGATACCTTATTCATCTCTAAGAGCTTTTGGTAGGCTTTCTTTAATCCTTCGATTTCAATAGGATCGCCAAGCTTTGTCCCCGTACCGTGACATTCAATGTAAGAAATACTCGTAGGACATACGTTTGCTGCTTCGATTGCCTTTTGTATAACGGCCGCTTGTGCATCAGGATTGGGTGATGTCAAAAAATTTGAACGGCCACCATGATTTACCGCTACTGATTTAATCACACCCCAGATATAGTTTCCCGCAGCTTCTGCTGCGAGTAAAGGCTTAATTAAAATTGCGGCAACACCTTCACCACGTACATAACCGTTAGCATCTCTGTCAAACGTTTTAATTTCTCCGCTGGGGGACAACATCCCTGACCGACTATGGGCAATAGTCATCGTCGGGCTTAATATGGCGTTCACACCACCCACAATGGCTGCATCACAATGTCTTTGCTGTATATCATTAATTGCTCTATTCAATGCAACCAGGCTGCTTGAACACGCAGTATCCACAACTTCACTGGACCCATTTAAATTCAAAAAAAAGGAAACTCTATTAGCGATCAGTGAGTGCACTGTTCCTGTTGATATAAAAGGGGTAATCTCAACGCGGGCTTCTCGCATTAATTCCGCATAATCATTTTTGGAAACACCGCAGTAAACGCCAGTGCGAGTCCCTGAAAAATCATTCGGTTTATACCCCGCATTCTCTATCGCATGCCAAGCGCATTCTAAAAAAATACGATGCTGTGGATCCATATAATCAGCCTCTTTTGGCGGGATACCAAAAAAAGACGCATCAAACTCATCCATCCCTTCAATAAAACCCGCATGTTTACTATAGGTTTTACCCAGTTCTCTAGCCGGATCACCATAATAAGCTTGCCAATTCCAACGCTGTTTTGGAACGACCTGAATGCTGATTTTACTGGCAATAAGATTTTGCCAATAACGGATATAATCCTGTGCTCCAGGGAAACGGCATGCTAAGCCAATCACCGCAATATCATTGTTTTTAGTATTAGCCATCGTTTAATCCCAATTAAATGTTTGTGTTGGCTCTGTCGCAAAGCGTTTTTTCAACTCCTCGCTAATTTGCTCTTGTTTCGATCCGCCACTAAAACCAAATGAGGCTTTATCTTGATTTAGCCGCAGGGTGAGTTGCTGAGATTCCAGCGCCTGCATTTCAGCTCTGTCTTTTTCAGGACGATAAAAATCAATAATTAATATAGTCCTCTCCTGGTCAGTTAAATTCCACGCGCGATGGGGATTTAAGGTGTCAAACACAAATATCTTTCCTGTTTGCCACTTCACCACTGTATTAGACACCTGCAAGCCTATATCACCTTCGGGTATAATTAAACCCAAATGTGCACGATACATGTAAGGATCGTTATTGTAGTGTAAAATAAATTGAGCATTGGGTTTCATTGATGAAAAATAAACACTTAATATTCCTGCTTCTTCTTTAATTGAATTTAAAAAACGCATCGATTCTGCAATTTCCGGAATAGCTAATGTATCCTCGAAGGATTCTTTGATTTGAGGTAGCTGCTCATCTCGCCAGTCAGGATGACGAAAACCTAAATTTATCATGTCAGGAATAGTTTTATTATGCAAAAAATAGCTGAAACCTCTTACCTGTCCTACGATTGATTTATTAGACGTATGTGCACCTAATTTAAAATATTTCTTTAATATCAAAAAGTCACGTTTGAAATTTTCCCATCTATTTTCAAAATGTTTTAAAAATGAAAAATCTTTTACCGCTTTAATGTGTCCCATAAGTGCTCCATTGTTACTTGCTAAATAAAACTTCAACCTGCTCTTTGACTTCATATTGAGCAAACGTAAATCGACGCATGATTAATTCTTATCCAATAACTTTAGGTAATTGTTCTTGAATGGTTTGTGTAGGTATCATATAGATCGCTTCCATATCAGGCGTAAGACCATATTTCATTTTGACGACTTCATTCATAACATTTCCTTATAAGTTGTTTCCCAGGGAAATTGTTGCTTTTCCACAAAGTTTTTAATGTTTGCTTGGACGTTAGGTTTATTAGCCAACCTTGTAATTTCCTGAACGGCTGTTTGTTCCATAGTTTCGTTAATAATCCAAAGCTTTCTAAAATAAGTTTTTAAGTCTTTTACTGTTTCTTCTTGAATACGATTAAGACGCAATAATAAGCGACGCAAGCTGTCATTTAAATTATCTGACAATTCATCAATTAACCCTATAGTCTTGGCTTCTGTAGCATTGATGGTTTGGGTTGTTAACGTCATAAAATAGGATTTTTGAAATCCAATGCGCCGAATCAAGAAAGGCAAAACGCAAGCTGGCAATAAACCCCACAACGCTTCGGATAAACCAAATTGAGTATGAGAAGTACTGATGGCAATATCGCTAGCTGCCACAATTCCAACTCCACCGGCTAAAACTTGTCCGTCTAATAAGACAATAATAATTTTAGAGGTCATTGTGAAGCGCTTTAAGATACGCATATATTCTTCAGAATCAAAATTTTCTTTATTGCCTGAAACAGGCTGTGCCACTTCTTGAAAATCCATTCCTGTACAAAAAATACCATTTTCACCTTGAAAAACCAAACATCGGCAACTTGTGTCTTGTTCAGCTTGATCTAAAACAAAATGAATTTCTTTCAGTAAAGTTTCATTAATGCTATTACGATTGTCAGGACGATGCAGCGTTAATATCCATGCAGCATTTATTTTATTGACGAGCAAAGTTTTTAAATAATCCATCGCTCTTAACTCCACTCATATTCGCGGTGATAGTTGGAACTTGCTTTCACCAAGGTCAGCAACCCCTTTCCGACTAATTGTTTTTCATAAATATGTGCCCAAGAACTTCGATCAACTATGGCATCTTTGATGCCAAACAACCACCGTGTATTTTCTTTCAACAAATGGTCATATTCTTCTATATTTAAATTATAGCGGTTCGCTAATTGATTTCGAATGGCCATCTTTGCTAATTTCTGTTGGCTATTTTGGGTGATCACACCACTATAAAATTCAGAAGAACAGCCTGATCCATAAGAATAAATCCCGACGCGTTTGGGAGAGGAAATTTGAGCGTTATCAATTAAGCTACTGAGCGCTAAATACACTGTCCCGCTAAAAATATTCCCCACTTCCATACAATAGGCTAATGACGGCATAACACGCTGGTCAAAATCAGCTTGAATAGAATCTGTTGGTAATTGTTTATATTTGCGCATAAGATTGCGATGAGCGCCTTTCACCATTCCCGCAAAAGGCGTATGAAATGCCAGATAATCAAATGTTGTTTGGACATCAATGCCTTCAACTTTTTCGCTATAGGCTTTGAAACTCTCTTCCAAACAATCCAGATATGAGAGTAAGGATAGATCGGCGTCACCGGTTTCAACCCCCACATCGGGTCGACAGGTATCCATCACTTCATAACTATGATAGCCATTAGCGCCAAAATCTAATTCTAAGATATCGGGTTTTTGACTCACCAGCATCGCCACACTGCCTACGCCAGCTGCAGGTTCTGCATAAGCCATCGATTCCATAGTGCCTGCTGCTGCTCGTAGCACATCTGTAGAAATGACTAAGGCTTTAGCGCCCGGAGAAGCTTGCGAAACTACAAAATTCGCTGCCATTTGTAAAGCGGCTGTCCCACCATAACAGGCTTGTTTGACTTCAAATAAACGACATTGTCGACTTAAACCCAGATAATGATGGATATAAGTACTGAGAGATTTTCCAAAATCCAATCCTGATTCAGTTGAAGTGATAATCAACTCAATACGCTTTCGCTCTTCTTCATTGAGTGAATCAATAATAGGTTTTGCGGCATTGACCCCATAAGTCACCGGATCTTCACACGGTAAACACACAGTTTTATTCACCATCATCAAATTATCAAACCGTGACATATCTAAGTTGCGCGCCTGAAATAATGTCTTGGCATCTAATTTTGTTTGTCCCGCGTAGACGTTAATTGATTCAATTCCCACACTCATTATTTACTCCCCTCTGAGCAATAAAACACTGCTATTCATTCCCCCAAACCCAAAGGAATTGCTTAATGCTGTTTTGATTTCCACTGATTCAGCTTGCTTGCCTACCCAACGTAATGAAGTATCAATAGGATTTTCTAAGTTAAGATTTGGGTGTAAAAAACCTTCTTGCATTTGGATAAGTGTAGTTATAGCTTCTAAAATTCCAGCAGACCATAAACAATGGCCAATTAAACCTTTAGTGGCATTTAACCAAACTTGATTGGTTAGATCTTTAAATACTTCATGAATAGCTTTTACTTCTGTTTCATCACCTACTATAGAACCTGATCCATGTGTATTAAGGTAGTGAATGTCTTCTGGCACCATTCCAGCTTCAGCAATAGCCTGCTGCATGACACGTGATTCACCTAAAACATTAGGTTCAGAATACCGATGGGCGTCTAATGCAATGGCAGTGCCTTTCATTTCTCCTAAAGAAGAAATTCCATCATGGTCAGCAATTTCTTGGGATTCTAAAATTAAACATCCGCTTCCCTGCCCCCAAATGAAGCCTTCATGATTTGAATCAAAAGGGCGGGAAGCTTTAGAGGGAAATTCAGCAAAATACTTTCCACCCATGGCCCCAATATTATGAAATCCTTGAACTTCTAATGGAGATAAATCAGCCATCACGCCAACCACTAAACAAATATCAACAGTTTTTTGTTGAATCATTCGATAAGCTTGAATTAAAGCGATATTCCCACTTGCTGAAGCCCCTCCCACGTTAAATCCTTCTCCCTGGATATTAAATACTTCACTTAAAGTCCCTACTTGATCTGTATCCATAAAATGTAAAGCATACGTGGGTGATAAATAACTGGGCTCTTCTTGAAAAGAAGAGAACAAATCATAAGAATAACGTTGAGTGGTATTTTGTCCTGCAACAACTAGACCTATTCGTGTAGGATCAACAGAGCGATTCAGTATTTTTGCTTGCTGATAGGCTTCCAATACTGTAATAAGCGAGATTTGAATTGCCTTTGGTGATCGACGGCCTGTTTTAAATACTTTTAATTTAAGCTCCTCAGGAATACTATTAAAACCTGAAACAGCTTCTTCTAAATTAAAATTATCAATAGCAGCTGAAATGACAGGAAACGATAATTCTGGGAAAAGAGGATTTTTGTTAAATAAAGAATAGCCTTTTTTTAATCCCTTTTTTAAAGAAGTGATTCCTTGACCCAAAGCGGTAATAGCGCCCATACCCGTGATGACCACTCGAGAGAATTTTTGATTAACTTGCCTCACACTTGTCTTCCTTGACTAAACCGCTAATAGAATCCGCCAGAATAATCTGGTGATAAAAAACATCGACGATGCCTTGAATATTATCTACTTTTGCAAATTCAATTAAGGGTATTTTAACCTTTAGTGCAGCCATAGTGAGCATAATAATTTCTGCTCGATCAATCGAATTAGCGCCCAACACTTTTAAGCTATGCGTCGGAGCAATAGGATGTTGCATTAATTCGGGAATTACAATATTGATTTGATCACAAATTAATTGAAATATTTGAGCTTTGGTCATGGCGTCTCACTTATGTAAAAACATAAAATGCTCTAGAGTGTACACATTACTGTTTTCGTTTCCATATATAAATCTAAACCCTCTTGACCGCATTCTCTTCCCCAGCCGGATTGTTTAAAACCCCCAAATGGACATGTTGGATCAAAGACATTGTAGCTATTGATCCAAACTGTTCCTGCCTGCAAGTAACTTGCTAATGTATGCGCTTTTTTAATATTGTTAGTCCATATCCCGGCAGCAAGCCCATAAGTTGTATTATTAGATTTTTGTACCACTTCATCAAAGCTTTCAAAAGGCATAATAGTTAAAACCGGGCCAAATATTTCTTCTTGAACAATCTTCATTTGAGAATTACAGTTAATAAAGATAGTAGGTTCGTAAAAATAACCCGTCTCACCGATCTGCTTTCCACCTGTAATTAATTTGCTTCCTTCTTGTAATCCGCTTTCAACGTATTGATGTACTCTCGATAACTGCTTATTTGAAATAAGCGGGCCTAAATGATTATCTGGGTTTAAGCCATTACCCACTTTTAACCCTTTTGTAATCATTACAACAGTATCAACTACCCTGTCAAAGATATTTGCTTCAACATACAGACGTGAGCCCGCTGTACAAACTTGTCCTTGATTAGCGAAAATACTTTGGACTGCTGTGGGTATTGCTATTTCAAGGTTCGCATCACTAAAAATAATGTTTGGAGATTTTCCGCCTAACTCCAAACTGACCCGTTTAAAATTTCCTGCGGAAGCTTTTACTATTTCTCTGCCGATTTCTGGAGAGCCCGTAAATGCAATTTTATCGATATCAGAATGAGCAGCCAAAGCAGCTCCTGCTTCTTCACCTAATCCAGAAACAATATTAATTACACCTTTTGGAAAACCCGCCTCCATAGCAAGCGCTCCTAACCACAATGCAGTTAAGGGTGTTTTTTCATCTGGCTTAAGCACTAACGAGCATCCTGCTGCAAGCGCAGGAGCCATTTTCCAAATAGCCATTAATATTGGGCCATTCCAAGGAATAATTTGCCCTACAACACCAACAGGCTCACGAATTGTATACGCTAATGCGTTACCACCATTACTACCACTCTTGCTATGCTGCGCTTTTCCATGGATTTTTGCTGTCATTCCCGAATAATAGCGCACGAATTTTATTGATTCAGCTAATGCCATCTGCGCTATAGCAATAGGCATACCATTGTTTATCGTTTCAAGGTGGGCCAACTCAATAAAATTAGCTTCTAAAAGATCTGCCCATTTCCACAATAATTTCCCACGGTCTGCGGGAGTGATTTTCTTTTGCCATTCGTCAGAGCAAAAAGCTTTGCGAGCAGCTTTAACTGCAAGATCAATATCTGCAGAGCCTCCCTTCGCTACTTGAGCAATAACTTTCCCCGTTGCAGGATTTAATACAGGAAAAGTTTCGCCAGAAGTTGATTCACACCATCTACCTCCAATAAACAAGAGCTGCTGGCGTGATAAGAATTTTTCTACACCTGCTAAGTCTGTAGCTTCCATCACCATATAAAATCTCCTTCACTTCAATTTTGTACAAAAAACTATAGCGCAGACAACCCAATGCCACTTTTCAAATAAAAGTAAAGACCGCCGCCATCACTATTCCTAATCTCTAAAAATATAAAACACAAGTAGGGATATTTGATCAGGCACAGATAAATATTTTTCCAAAATTTTATATGACTATATTCTGCATTTTTTTGTATTAATTTTTCAATTATTTGGTTAAATTAAGGTGATAATCTAATTTAAAATTTCTACCTCCCAAATTTTGAGAATTTATTTGAAACAAATCTTATCATCTCCAAAAAAGGTTTATGCTGAAATGAGATAAAATTAGCTCATTATCCTTAAATTTTATGAAGGGAATAGGCTGTTTTGCGACCCGAAGACCCAGTTTACATGCCTAAAGTAAAATTATCCAGTGACTTTTAGCTCATGCAGTCAAATAATTTATTCTTGTACTTAAGCTCATAGGCTTTTACACTGTGTTTCGCAACAGCATAAATTTACCAAAAGGATCCAAAAATGACAGCTTACATATTTCCCGGGCAAGGCTCTCAATGTAAAGGTATGGGCGGAAGCCTATTTGATGAATTTCCTGAAATGGTCGAGAAAACTGATGCTGTTTTAGGCTACTCGATTAAAACTTTATGCCTGGAAGATCCTCAGCAGCAACTTAACCAAACGCAATACACCCAGCCGGCATTATACGTAGTCAATACTCTAAGCTATCTAAAAAAACAGATGATGGGTCAAAGCCCTGACATTGTTGCCGGACATAGCTTAGGTGAATATAATGCGCTTCTGGCAGCCAATGTATTTGATTTCGAAACTGGCTTAAAACTGGTAAAAAGACGTGGTGAATTAATGAGCCAAGCCAACGGTGGTGGAATGGCGGCTGTTGTGGGGCTTAAAACCTCTCAGATTGAAAGTAGTTTACAGCAGTCTGGATTGGCCAATATTACAATTGCCAATTATAACTCACATACGCAAATGGTGCTTTCAGGTCCTAAATATGAAATAGATTCTACACAACCTTTATTTGAAAATGCTGGTGCAATCCTATTTATGCCTTTAAAAGTCAGCGGCGCATTTCATTCTGCTTATATGCAACCAGCGCAACAGCAATTTGAATCCTATTTAAAACAATTTCATTTTTCAGCGCCAACTATTCCTGTGATTGCGAACCTTCATGCCAAACCCTATCAAACCAGCGATATTATATTGAATTTAGCAAATCAAATTACGCAACCGGTACGCTGGACAGCTATTATTGAACACTTGCTCACTCAAGGGGAAAGCACGTTTGAAGAAATTGGTCCAGGCCAAGTGTTGACCGGCCTTATTCGTCGGATTCGTATTGGACAATAATGAACCTTGATATTTCCTGCTATCAGCAATTGCTAACTTTTTACTCTGAACAGAATACGTTTAAGGCACAACTTTGTTTGAGCACAAGTGCTCTACACTCATTAAAAAAAGAGGCTACTCATTTTTTAACCGCAGAAGAACAAGATTACTTTTCAACTTTATTATATGAATGCCACCAACATAGTTATTTGTTAGGTCGCTATTGTGCGAAACAAGCAGCAGCGAATTACAATAATTTACCGATAACTCAATTGCATAATATTCAAATTAAAGCAGGTATTTTCCAACAACCACTGATTCAGGGAAAAAATATAAGCAACACGCAAATTACTCTTAGCCACTGTGACGACCTTGCGATTGCGCTAGCTTTTCCAGACACAATAATATTAGGGATTGATCTAGAAACTATCAAACCCCATAAAGCAACAACAATGCAAAGCCAAATGACAGCATTTGAATTAGATATTGTTAAACAGCTATTCCCGACAACAAAATTTACTTTGTCATTAGCATTACTTTGGACAGTTAAAGAAGCACTTTCAAAAGCACTTAGAGTAGGGTTAACCATACCCTTTGAAATGTTAGCAATTGAAACTATACAGGCAAAAAACCATGTTTGGATCAGCGAATTTCAGCATTTTATGCAATACCAAGCAGTATCATTTCAACTGGATGAATTTATATGTTCTCTGGTATTCCCAAAGTCCTTGCAGTGTGTTATAGATATCATGGCTATTCAATGCTGGCTAAACACTCAATTAAATCTTAATGATTCTGTTAATCAGTCTCCCATTTACCTTCAGACGAATATTCATGCGTAAACCGATTGTATTTCTTTTTTCCGGACAAGGTTCCCATTACTACCAGATGGGCCGTGAACTGTTTACACAGAACTCCACCTTTAAACAATGGTTACTAACCGGCGATTCCATTTTTCAATCACAAACAGGTCAATCCTTATTGCATGAACTTTATTCTGATCAGCATAAAAAGTCTGATATTTTTAAGCGTACGCTGTTTACACATCCCGCTATTTTTATCGTCCAATATGCATTAGCGCAAACCTTAATTGCTGAAGGTATAGAACCGGATTTGGTAGTGGGCACAAGCCTGGGCGAATTTGCCGCCGCCGTTGTGGCAGGCTGTATCGATTTTGAAAGCGCGCTTAAAACCGTTATTTTACAAGCCCAGCTGATAGAGAGTTATTGTTCACCAGCCAGCATGTTGGCGGTATTGCATTCACCGGAGATTTATCACACACAGTCCTACTTGCACCAACGCAGCGAAATGGCAAGTAGCAATTTTCACCAGCATTTTGTACTCTCATCTTCGTTAAACCAGTTAGGAGAAATAGAATCTTTTTTGAAAGCACAAAACATCACTACACAATTCTTAGCTGTAAGTCATGGCTTTCATTCCCGCTATATTGATACAGCAAAAACGTCTTTTTTAGAAGCTATTAATCTGTTACCGCTGAAACCACCTCAATTGTCCCATATATCTTGCATATACGCCAAACAAATCAATAACAAAAAATTAGATTATTTTTGGGACATTATTCGCAAACCAATTTTATTTCAGCAAACGATTCAAACTTTAGAAACCGAAAATCATTATCAGTATATCGACGTCGGCCCAGCAGGAACATTAACTACATTTGTAAAATATAATCTGGCATCTACTTCAAACTCCATTATTTTGCCTACCCTACTAACGCCCTATGGGCATAAAGCAAATGCTATCACCCATCTTAAAATGGCTTTGAACCTATGAATCTTATTACTGTTTATCCCTTGCGTGTTACCAGTACGTGGGTAATTAATTATTGTTACCTTATTGTGAATGTGAGTATGAAAACGGCTGTATTGGTGGATCCTGCTTGGGAGCTCAACACAGTTGAACAACAACTCCAAACCAGTGACGTTAAATTACACGGCATTTTACTGACGCATCATCATGAAGATCACGTCAATTTAGCGGCACCCTTAGCGACAAAGTATCAAGTACCGGTTTATATGGCTCAAGATGAAATTAATTATTATAACTTCCAATGCCCTCGTCTCATTGCCATTGAAAATTTTACGCCATTTAGACTGGGCATGATACCCATCACGCCTATTTTTACACCCGGACACACCTATGGTGGAACCTCCTATTTAATAGATGATAATCTTTTTTTGTGGAGATACGCTTTTTATTGAAGGATGCGGCTTATGTTCGGGTAAAGGCGCAGATCCAAATAATATGTTTGATACGCTGCAAAAGCTAAAAGCCAAAATTTCCCCGCAGACACGCATCTATCCAGGCCATTGTTATGGTAAGCCAGTAGGACAATCTTTTAAATACGTGTTAGAGAATAATATTTACCTGCAATTTGATGGCAGAGAAAAATTTGTGGCCTTTCGTATGCGCCCCCACCAAAGTAATTTATTTAAGTTTCTATAATTAACCTCAGTTTATTTGTCTTGCCACACATTCTAAAAACCGTGCAACATTTTCTGGTTTGTTTTTATACAAACAAATAAAACAGAAAATTTAATATCTATAATATTAAAGCTTCGGCTCCGGCCAATAAGCGGCGATGTCTTTCATTTAACAGAGGAAGAATTCCAGATAATTTTTTCCTCAGGATTT
>Ga0206909_1116_pt1 | contig 15556 bp, 12 predicted proteins | sample Alteio_BWOrgHeat_76_FD_152943 | JGI IMG/M metagenome (GOLD analysis project Ga0206909, IMG submission 152943) | Enriched cells from forest soil in Barre Woods Harvard Forest LTER site, Petersham, Massachusetts, United States -... | ecosystem: Environmental > Terrestrial > Soil > Temperate forest >...
ACCCATCAGCGCTTGAGCCGTACCAGGGTGCGGCAACAGGTGTAGGCGGCATTAACCGCGATATATTTACCATGGGCGCCAGGCCAATTGCTCAACTGAATTCCCTTCGTTTTGGCGATCTTTCGCTCGACCGTACCAAATGGCTGATAAAAGGTGTGGTAAAAGGGATCAGCCACTATGGCAATGCCTTTGGCATCCCAACAGTTGGCGGCGAATTGTTTTTTGACGAATGTTATAACGTGAACCCGTTGGTAAACGCTTTTTCCGCAGGCATTGTTAAAGCAGGTGAAACGGTTTCAGCAACTTCATATGGCGTGGGTAATCCCGTGTATATTGTAGGTTCGGCAACCGGAAAAGACGGGATCCACGGTGCTGCTTTTGCGTCCAAGGATATTACCGAAGATTCTGTTAACGACCTTCCGGCTGTCCAGGTAGGTGACCCTTTCCAGGAAAAACTTTTACTGGAAGCAACCTTAGAAGTGATCAAAACGGGTGCTGTGGTCGGTATGCAGGATATGGGCGCCGCCGGCATCATTTGCTCCAACTCCGAAATGTCGGCAAAAGGCGAACACGGCATGAAAATATACCTGGATAAAGTGCCTATGCGCCAGGAGCATATGAAACCTTATGAGATATTGCTTTCCGAATCTCAGGAACGGATGCTGATCGTAGTGTTTAAAGGCAGGGAAAAAGAAGTTGAAGCCGTTTTTGATAAATGGGACCTGAATTGCGCCATTATTGGTGAAGTAACCGATACCAAGCGCCTGGAATATTATATGAACGGCGAGCTGGTGGCTGATGTGCCTGCTGACGACCTTGTGTTGGGCGGCGGCGCACCGATTTATGAGCGCGAATACCGCGAGCCAGCTTACTTTCGAAAAAATCAGCAATTTAATATAGATGATGTTGGAGAACCCGCCGATCTTTTGGCAGTTGCCGAACATTTAATCAGTCACCCGAATATTGCATCGAAAAGATGGGTTACAGATCAATATGATTCCATGATCGGTACCTCCACCATGACAACAAACCGCCCGAGCGATGCCGCAGTTATAGCGGTTAAAGATACCGACAAAGCCATTGTGATCACCGTGGATTGCCAATCGCGCTACGTATACGCCGATCCGCAAAAAGGAACAGCTATAGCAGTTGCCGAAGCAGCCCGTAACATTACCTGCGCAGGTGGCGAGCCGGTAGCCATAACCAATTGCCTTAACTTTGGCAACCCTTACAAACCCGAAGTTTACTGGCAATTTGTAGGCGCCATAAAAGGCATGGGCGAAGCCTGCCGCAAGTTTGAAACACCGGTTACTGGTGGCAATGTGAGCTTTTACAACCAATCATCGGATGAAGGTCCTGTTTTCCCAACACCAACTATTGGGATGCTTGGGGTAATGGATGATCTTTCTGATCTGATGACCTCCGATTTTAAAAATCCCGGCGACCTGGTTTATCTGATCGGCGAGTCGGTTAATGATATTGCCTCTTCACAATACCTGGCATCGTATCATAAAATACTATCAGCACCTGCCCCATATTTCGATTTGGATAAAGAGTATGCCATGCACCAGGTGATAAAACAACTGATCAAGCATAAAGTGATCCAATCCGCCCATGATGTTTCAGACGGTGGTTTATTTATTACGTTAGTTGAATCAAGTTTGCCAAACGGTTTTGGATTTGAAATTGAAAGTGATAGTTCTATTCGTAAAGATGCTTTCCTTTTTGGTGAAGCACAGGGTAGGGTAGCGGTTAGCGTTAGCCCTGCCGACCACGAACGCTTTATCGAAATGATGGCAACGAATGAAGTTGACTTCAGCTTGCTTGGCGAAGTTACCAACGGCTTTTTAACCGTTGATGATGAATCATTCGGACATATTACCGATATCAAAATGGTTTACAATAATGTTCTGCACGAAATTTTAGGGGCGTAAATGCTTAAACTAAACCGCGTACATCACATCGCTATCATCTGCTCCGATTATCAAAAGTCGAAGCATTTTTATAGTGAGATACTCGGTTTAAAAATAGTTCGTGAAGTTTACCGCGAAGAAAGAAAATCATACAAGCTCGACCTGGAAGTGGGAAACCAATACCAGGTCGAGCTTTTTTCATTTCCGGATCCTCTGGCCCGCCCATCCCGGCCGGAAGCTGCCGGTTTGCGCCATTTAGCTTTTGAGGTTGATAATATTGATGAGGCTGTAACCCACATGCGTGCTGCTGACGTAACCGTTGAGCCCATAAGGACTGACGAGTTTACCGGCAAACGTTTTACTTTTTTTGCCGATCCTGACGGCTTGCCGATTGAGTTTTATGAGAAGTGAACCCCCTCTAAATCTCCCCCGGTAGGGGACACTTTGAAAAATCTTTTAGCCTTCATCCCCCAAATCATCCACTACCTGTTTAAGCTCAGTAATATGCTTTCCGTATTGGGTGCGTATATGGTGATTAATGCAGATGTAAGTTATGATAAACGAGATCAAAATTACCGCAAATGCGATCAGCAAGTTCCAGGGGGAAATAAAAGCTTTCGAGGCCAAAACATAATGCATAAAACCAAGCCCCTTGTTACCGCATAATAACACAAAACTTATGATTACCGCTAAAGGTGTAACACAAAAATTGTAAGTCTTGTAAATTTCTGCATTAAGTTCCAGTTCGTAGGCAATCTTACCGATGCTGTTCCTCATATTCAGGTCGTATTGGCTGATTGACTTATAGAATACGTAAAACCGAAAATAGTAGAATCCATTCAGTACAATTATAACAAACATGAAAATGCTTGCGACATTAAAAAACAAAGCAGACTGTATGCCGTAAAACATTAAAGCAGTAAACATGGTATACGATACCAGCACCGCTATAAATTCAGTCTTCATGTTTTTGCGGATCCTTGCAACAGCCGACGAGGTTTTACCAAGGACGGCAGTGCTAACCGGTATTTTCATGCCCATGGGCTCATCCTTGCCCCAGGCACCTTTTAAATCATCTATATTCATTGTTCAAATTTTTTAACTATTTCTTTCAACCTGGTTTTTATGCGGTTTAGCCTGACCCGGACATTTATTTCGGATATGCCAAGGTTTGAGGCAATTTCTCCGTAAGGCATGTCTTCCATATACAGGTATATCAAAGCCTTTTCAACTTTATTTAACTCCTGTATGGCCCGGTAAAACAAGGCCAGCTGTTCCTCTTTTTCATCCGAAGAGGATAGTTCTTCGGCCCTTTCAAACTGATAGGGTATCTGCTCGCTGTCCGACCGCCGTTTCTGTTTTTTAAAAAAAGCAATGGCCGTATTCAATGCCACCCGGTACATCCATGTGCTGAATTTGCTATCGCCCCGGTAACCGTCAAAAGCCAGCCAAAGCTGCAATATCATTTCCTGCAACAGGTCGTCACGGTCTTCCGGATCATCCTGGTAAATTTTGGAGATCTTAAACAGGATCCCCTTGTTTTCGCGTATCAGCTGCAGAAAATGGGTCTCCTTGTTATTCATGTTTAAATCGTTGTACAGGTTATTGCTTTAATGTTCAATAAGTAGCGGCTTTTTAGATTTGTTACATGAACAATGTAATTTAATTATTTTTATATTAGTGGGATAACCATTTATAGTTCAGAGGCCTGCATGTCATCTTCTCCGGGAGTATAAAACGACCAATTTATGAAAGTCATAAAAACCAGTATCATAATTTGTTTAGCACCTTTATTGCTAAGCCACCCTGTGAAAGCCCAAGACAGGTACCAGGCTAATTGGGAATCCTTGTCAAAATATAAAACGCCAGACTGGTTTCGCGATGCCAAGTTTGGGATCTTTATCCATTGGGGAGTGTATTCTGTACCTGCTTATGGCTCCGAGTGGTACCCGCGCCAAATGTACCAGGTGGGTTCGCCCGAATACAAGCACCACATAGAAACCTATGGGCCGCAAAACAAATTTGGGTATAAAGATTTTATCCCCATGTTTAAGGCCGAAAAGTTTGATCCGGCAGGATGGGTAGCTTTATTTAAAAAAGCAGGGGTGAAGTACGTAGTGCCGGTGGCTGAACATCATGATGGTTTTGCCATGTATAAAACATCCCTATCCAAGTGGAATGCGTTTGATATGGGGCCGCACCGGGATGTGGTTGGCGAATTGGCTGCTGAAGTAAAAAAACAGGGCCTCATCTTCGGCCTTTCATCTCATAGGATTGAGCATTGGTTCTTTTTTAATGGCGGCAGGCATTTTGATTCGGATGTGCTTGACCCTAAATATGAGGACTATTACGGCCCGGCACACGAGGAAAGTGAAACCATGTCGCCCGAATATATGAACGATTGGATGATGCGCGATATGGAACTGGTAAATAATTATCAGCCCCAATTGGTTTGGTTTGATTGGTGGATTGAGCAACCTGCGCTGAGTCCGTATAAAAAATCCTTTGCTGCGTTTTATTATAATAAAGCGATGGATTGGCATAAGGGGGTAGTGATCAATTATAAAAACAACTCTTTTCCTGAAAATACCGCGGTGCTGGATATTGAGCGCGGAAAACAAGGCGAAATAAGGCCGCTGCCCTGGCAAACGGATGATGCCATTGGCAACCAGTCGTGGGGATACACCACCACCAATACTTTTAAGGATGCCCGTTACGTAGTGACCAATTTGATAGATATTGTAAGCAAGAACGGTAACTTACTATTGAACATTGGCCCAAAATCCGACGGCACCATTACCGACCAGGAAACCCGGGTTTTATTAGGAACCGGTAAATGGCTGGATGTAAACGGTGCAGCCATTTACGCGACGCGCCCGTGGAAAATTTACGGCGAGGGCCCCACCAAATCGGCCAGTGGATCATTTGCGGATCAGAAAGAACCGTTTACCTGGCGGGATGTAAGATTTACTACCAAAGGCGATACTTTATTTATTACAACGTTGGGCTTACCAGACGGGCAATTGGGCATAAAGGCATTGTCTATTAAATCGGGGAACGGAAAAATTGCTTCTGTGACGACGCTTGGCAGCAACCAAAAAGTAAGCTGGAAACAAAAGGACGATGAGTTGGTAATTGAGCCCTCAAAAAATTATCCATCTGAATATGCGGTAAGTTATGTGGTGCTATTTGCTCATTAGGATATTTTGGCGGTACAGTTAAATCGTAATTCGTAAATCTAAAATGGTAAATCTGCCACATGTTTCGTTTTAAACAATTCAGCGTCGACCAAAGCGGCTGTGCCATGAAGATCAATACCGACGGCGTTTTGCTTGGCGCGATAACGGAGGCAGATGATCCCAAAACAATATTGGATATTGGCACCGGCACTGGCGTAATTGCGCTGATGCTGGCCCAAAGATTTACAAATGCGAAAATTGATGCAGTTGAGATCGACACTGTTGCGGCCAAAACAGCCGGTCGAAATTTCGAAGCTTCTCCTTTTGCAGACCGGTTAACCGTTTACGCCTCTGATTTTGAAAGTTATCTTAGCGGGTTCCTGGAAAAGAAATATGACCTGATCGTTTCGAACCCACCTTTTTATATTGATTCGTTAAGATCGCCAGGCGCTAAAAGAACACTGGCAAAACATACAGATGTTGAATTCTTTGAAAGATTTGTAAAAGCCGTTTCAAACCATCTGACGCCCCCCGGTTGCTGCTGGTTAATTTTGCCGGTAAGTATTGCCGAAATAGTGATTGAATTGGCAACCCACCATCGTTTGTATTTACAAAAGAGAATAAATGTTAAGTCATATCCCTATTCCGAAGTCCATCGGTCAATTATTTGTTTTGGGTTTGATAAGGTATCGGTACAAATAGGTAAATTGACTATTTATCAGGAAGTAAATGTTTACTCCGAAGAATATCAACACTTGCTTCAACCTTATTTTTTAGCTTTTTAGTATGAAGATTGTATCTGCTTTTTTAACCCTTGCACTTATTCTGCCAATAGGATACCAGGTGTTCTCAGCGTACGAATATCACGTTACGCAAAGTAGATTGCTGTTTTCTCATGGTGATAGTTTTATTATGTGGCAGATTCTTAGCTACACACTGATCGATGTATTTTTTCTGATCGTAGCGATTGTGTTAAATATTAAACAAAAGTACCGTGAAAACAGTATTATGTGCGGCACGCTATTAGTGGCTTTTATTTTATCGGTAGTTATTCATTTTGTAAGTACATTTCTATTCAATTGGTTAAAATAGGCCTCCTTTCGGATACCCACAGTTACCTTGATGACGCAGTATTCAAACATTTTGAAAATTGCGACGAGATTTGGCATGCCGGCGATTTTGGCAATATGGAGGTCGCTGATAAGCTGGCCGCCTTTAAACCGCTGAAAGGCGTTTACGGCAATATTGACGGTGCCGACATTCGCCAAACCTTCCCCGAAAACCTGAGATTTAATTGCGAAAAGGTGGATGTCTGGATGACGCATATCGGCGGTTATCCGGACAGATACAGCCCGCATGTAAAGCGTGAAATATACACTAAGCCTCCGAATTTATTTATCTGTGGTCATTCGCACATTTTAAAGGTTATTTACGATAAAAAGATCAATTGTTTGCATATAAACCCCGGTGCAGCCGGGAAACAGGGCTGGCATAAAGTACGAACTTTAGTTAGATTTTGCATTTCTGAAGAAAAAATCCATACCTTCGACCTTATTGAAATGCCAAGATAGCGCGTATTAAATACACTAAGTACCTATGAAGATCGTCAAAACACTGGGCCAGTTTATCATCGAAAAACAGGCCGACTTCCCTTATGCAAAGGGTGAATTATCCCGACTATTGCGCGACATCGGCATCGCCGCCAAAATCGTAAACCGCGAAGTAAACAAAGCCGGCCTGGCCGATATTTTGGGCGAGGCAGGAACTACCAATATTCAGGGCGAAGGTCAGAAAAAGCTGGATGTTTATGCCAACGAACAATTTATATCTGCGCTGAAACACGGTGGAGAGTGTTGTATTGTCGCTTCGGAAGAAAATGATAATTATATCCCGATTGAATCTGAAGTTTCCAAAGATGCCAAATACATTGTAGCGATGGACCCGCTGGATGGCTCGTCAAACATTGATGTAAATGTGGCCGTCGGGACTATTTTTTCTATTTACCGCCGTAAATCAACCAATGGGAAGGCGACAATTGATGATGTTTTACAACAGGGCACTGAACAAGTAGCAGCCGGCTACGTCATATACGGCTCATCCACCATGATGGTTTACACCACAGGCAAAGGCGTTAACGGTTTTACCCTCGACCCGTCTATCGGCGAATTTTGTTTATCGCACCCGGATATGAAGATCCCTAAAGATGGTACCATTTATTCTATAAACGAAGGCTACTATTCTCATTTCCCGGATGGCGTAAAAAAGTATATCAAGTTTTGCCAGGTGGAGGATAAAAAAACAAACCGGCCTTATACTTCAAGATATATAGGCTCAATGGTGGCGGATGTTCACCGCAACTTAATAAAGGGCGGCATTTTCATCTACCCGGTCACTGCCAGCGCCGCAAATGGCAAGTTACGTTTGGTTTACGAATGTAACCCCATGGCCTTTATTATTGAGCAGGCAGGTGGATTGGCCAGCAACGGCTACCAGCGCATCCTGGAACTGGATGTAAAAGAGTTACACCAGCGTTCAGCAATATTCATCGGCTCCGAAAATATGGTGCTGAAGGCCGAAGAAATGATGGCCTGTTTCTCCCCGCAGGTAACTAAAAAAAGCTTTGAAGGGGTAGTGGAGCTACAGTAGTCAGTTTGCAGTTAGGAGAGGGCAGTTTGCAGGGAAAACTTGAATGATCAGCCAACTGCCCACTAAAGAAGATTGATCTTCGAGTTTTCCATTTCAAACACGGAATCTATCAATAGCGGTTTTTGTTTTCCTGCAGCCACCGCCAGTTCATCACAGCGCTCATTTTCGGGATGGCCGGCATGGCCGCGCACCCAAACGAATTTGATCTTGTGCATTTTGCTGATATCGAGGTAACGGAGCCAAAGGTCTTTGTTTTTTTTACCGGCAAATCCTTTTTGCAGCCAGCCGTAAACCCAGCGCTTTTCTATAGCATCAATTACATATTTCGAGTCGGAAAAGATGGTAACCTCCTGATTAGGTGTTTTTAATGCCTCCAAGCCCTTGATCACCGCCAGTAGTTCCATGCGGTTATTGGTGGTTTTTCTGAAACCTTCGGCAAGTTCTTTATAATGTTTCCCCGAACGCAGGATCACCCCATATCCGCCCGGCCCCGGGTTGCCGCTCGATGCACCGTCTGTAAAAATTTCGATCATTCTTTTAGTTCATGGTTGATGGTTCATTGTTCATGGTAGCTTCGCGATGGGGATAAAATTACAATGTTTTAGCTTATCTGCTTTAAACATTCAGCTACAAACTATTCACAGCCGCTGGATGTAAACCACAAACCCCTGTCTATGAACCATCAACTATGAACCATGAACTTAAGAAAGCTTCTTCCTCTTCAACCTCAACGAATTCCCAATCACCACCACATCCGAAAAAGCCATGGTGAAGGTGCCTACCATAGGGTTTAAAAATCCTAAGGCGGCTATCGGAATAGCAATAATATTATAGGCAAATGCCCAGAACAGGTTTTGTTTTATAGTGATCAGCGTGTGCCGGCTGATCTGCAAAAACTTAACAACTGAATTCAGGTCGGTGTTTAGCAACACTACCCTGGCCGATTGTATGGCCACCTGGCTGGCATCATTCATGGATACGCCTACATCTGCCCTGGTAAGTGCGGGAGCATCGTTAATACCATCGCCTATCATTATGGTTTTACCTTTTTTGCGATAAATATCAATAACAACCAATTTTTCGTCGGGTAATTTTTCCGAATGGACCTCATCAATGCCAATTTGCTGTGCTACTTTTAAACAGCGGCTATGTCTATCACCGCTTAGTAAAACCGGGATAATGTTCATCTTTTTTAGCTGCGCCACAAGATTTGCAGCCTCTGGTTTAATTTCATCGTCAACAGAGATCAATGCCAGCTGTTTTTGATTTTTGTAAAGCGTTAAGTTAAATTCACCTTCAATGCCTGATTTACCCGTGCCCAGGAAATAGTGGTTCCCCTCAACATCCTCGGCTCGCATACCCAGCCCTTTTTCCTCTTTAACTGATTTTAATATCAGTTTGGTTTTAGGCAACGCTTCCAATCCGCTTACCAGCGACCTGGCAATCGGGTGGCTTGACCGTTCTTCAATGGCAGTAATTATCCCTCGCACTTGTTCAATATCAACATCCCCCTCAACCTTAATGTTGTTTATGCTGAATTTTCCGGTGGTTAGCGTCCCGGTTTTATCAAATACTACATATTTGGCGTGTGATACAGCTTCGATGGTATCGCCGCCTTTTATCAAAATGCCGTTTTTAGCTGCCCGGCCAAGGCCAACCATAACTGCGGTTGGCGTAGCTAAACCCATAGCGCAAGGGCACGAAATTACCAGCACCGCGATAGCATTCATTAATGATACACGCATGCCCTCGTGACCGGCATAAAAGGTCAACACAAAAGTAAGCAGCGCGATCAGGATCACTGTCGGTACAAATATCGCCGCAACCTGGTCGCCTAATTTTTGCACCGGCGGCTTGGCAGCTTGCGCTTTTTTCATCAATTCGATGATCTGCGCCAAAACCGTATTTGAACCTACCTTGGTAGCGATCATCTGTATATTGCCATGTTCAATAATTGTACCGCCGATCACTTTATCGTATTTCGCCTTTTCAACCGGCATACTTTCGCCCGTCAACATCGACTCGTTAACCGAAGCGTTGCCCGATAATACATCACCGTCAACCGGTATTTTATCGCCCTCGTTTACCAAAAGCGTATCGCCCGGCCGTACATCTCTTGCACTGATCACCTCGATACTGCCGTTAGTCATTCGGTTAGCGTTCACCTGCTGAATTTTTACCAGGTCCTTTACCGCTGAGGTTGTTTGCGATACTGATCGTTTCTCGAAAACATTCCCCAATAGCACTAAAGTTATAATGGTGGCGCAGGTTTCGTAAAACTGGTAACGCTCGCCCAGGTTCTCAATGGTACCGACCAGGCTATAAATAAATGCCGCCGAAGAGCCTACAAATATCAGCACATCCATATTGGGGACGCCGCCTTTCAATGAGTTAAAGGCGCTTTTGCCAAAATGAAAACAGCCAAGGATGAAAACCGGGAGGCATAAAAGCAACTGTACAATTGGCTGGTGTAAAAAGTGCCATGGCAAAACCATGTGGAGCAGGAGCGGAGTGGTTAATATAGCGCTGAACAGGAATTTATTCTCAATTTTATCGTAAAATGGGGTTACATGCAGTGCCGGATCGTCAACCACTTTATAGCCTAAACCCTCAATATCCTTTATAATATGCGGCAACTCGGCCGGGTTATCGTTCGAAAATTTTACCTCTTCGCCCGCAAAATCTACCAGGATATTTTTTAAGCCCTTTTTCTCCAAAAGTTTATGGACCGACATGGCGCAATTATTACAATGCATCCCCGTCACGTTTAATTCAACCAATTGCTCTGCCATAGTACAAAGGTACTTATACGTAAAGGATACAGGGTAAGCAGATTGTAATTTTAGATGTTAGGTGTTAGTTGATTGGGTTGATTAAGTGAGTGGTTGATTGACTTGTTAATAAGGGTTTTACAAATAACCTTGCAACGCCTCAACATTACAACCTTACAACTTCTCAATAAACCAAAAAAAGACTTTGCAAATCAAGCTAAGATTTCTATTTTTGCATTCTCCAAAACGGTAGATGTAGCTCAGTTGGTTAGAGCATCGGTTTGTGGTACCGAGGGTCGTGGGTTCGAGCCCCATCATTTACCCTTAAAGAGGTAGTCAGTTTTTGACTACCTCTTTTTTATTTAGTATAACTTATTGTAAATTAATGCCTTAGTGGTAGCTTTTGTCTCCAAAAAAGCGGTTCGAAGTTTTTGGTGATTTTTACGGTTTTTCTCTAATAATAAAGGGAAAATGAAAATTTAAGTGATAAATCTCCATTTTCCGGTTCGAATAAACCTTAACGTCTTGAATCGCTTAGCTAATCAATCTTCATTCTTTTTATATGTTTTAGCAATGAGATATAAAAAGTCTAAAATTTCTTTGGCCTGGTCTGCATTCACACGTATATTATTTTGGTGTAAAATCCTAATCGCGGTGTTAATAGAAATCTTTCTGGTGTAAAAAGCTTTAGTTTGGTTTGTTGAAAATTCTTGCATTATTAAATTATTTGATAAATAATAAGTTAACGGGTAAGCTATTTAGCAAACTTTGTATTGTACATAATTATTTGTGACAATGCCGCGTTAATTTGTAGAAGATTAAGGTTTCCAGTTATCGGATTTATCGATGTGGGACGCAATAGACCAATAATTTGCCGCTGTGATACAATATCCTGATTTTTGTAAGAAAATAAAATGTCGGGATTAAAGCACGACCATTCTGTTTCTGCATCAATATCGTTTTTGCTGATCTTTTGATTTACTTCAGTTAGCTTTTCATTTAAGTAATATGATTTTTCTTTTTGTTCTTTTTTTAAACTGCTAAAATCTTCATAATCTATCTTGTCGTCCACGAACAATTTTCTTACCCGCAACATAAATCGTTCTTCTTTAGCGAATTCGTTGAATAAAATCTCTCGTTCTTCGAGCAATCCATTTTTCACTGTAAGAATATTTTCATCTTCCAAAATGAGTTTAAAAAGTTCAACTACGCCCGGAACGACTTTCATATTTTTCAGGTGCTTCTCGTACTCTTTTTCCAATTCTTCTGCCCTAAATCGAACTTTGCATTTAGGTGAGTAACAATGGTAATAACGGTACTTTGAACTTCTTCCTTTAGAGATACTTCCCGTTAGTCTGCGAGTACAGTCTGGACAGGTCAAGAATCCCCGTAAAGGAAACAGCGGTTTCATACTTTGCATTATACCTCTTTGTCTGCGCCTGCTAATTAACAATGCCTGAACGGTTTGAAATAGATCTTCTGAGATAAGCGGCTCATGAATGCCTTTTATTATTTGCATATCTTCATCTTTGTTCGCGGATACAGTTACAAAGCCACAATAGATGGATTTGCGAAGTAGCCGTCTAACGGTTTCCTTAGATCGGAAACCATTTAACTCAGCCATTTTTGCGACCTGACTGATTGTGTAATTTCCTGTAGCAAATTGCTGAAACAACCATTTGACATGATCGGCTTCGGGTTGTTTTGGCAGAATAAACCTCTTACCATCAGGTGTAGAAGTATTTTGATAGCCTATAGGAGCCTTTCCGGCAAATCGTCCCAATTTTTTTGCTCTTCTCAATCCATCCGAGGTATTTTTGCCCCGCCTGCTATTTTCAGCCTGAGGAATCGATAAATAGATAGCAAGGATTACTATAGCTTCAGGAACTTCGAAATCAATTGGTTGATCGATAGCCATAGCTTGAAAATTCAGATTCTTAAGTATTTCGATCATCTGATACGCATATTGGATATTACGGCTAAAACGGTCCCATTTCAGAAACAGAATATTTCCCGGAGGTCTGCTTTTATTTTTCTTGATCGCTTTGATAAGTTTCTTCCATTCAGGTCGGTTGAAATCCTTCGCAGAGTGATCTTCCCGAAAAATTCCGCATACCTGAATATTATTTGTCGCGCAATATTCTAAAAGGCGTTCTTCTTGTTCAATTAGAGAATAGCCCCGGCGCCTTTGCTCATCGGTACTTACTCTGACATAGATATAGGCTGATTTCATGATAAAATAAATTAGATATTATCCAAGTTAAGTTATTTGAAATAGTAAGTTGATGCATGGGCCAAACGGCGGCCCGATAAGGGATAGTGATACGGTTTAGTCCAGGCAATGATCTCGAAATGAAAGTCGGTTTTCGAAGGGTGATGTAGGATTTGCTCAAATCACAATGATCACAACACGAGAACGACAGATATTTATATTAAACCCGATTGGCGAATAATTGATGATGTACAGTTTAAAATGTTAGTTATTTATTTAAGCGGTGGGCATTACTAAATATTACTATTGCTTTATAAGAAAATATCCTGACTTGCTGATACGGGTACATGATGCGAAGAATTTTCTTTCAAATAATGCCACCCAGTTGCCTTGCTGGCGGAGCCATTACCTGCCATTTGCTCTAAGGTTGCCGATAAGGCAGGAGTTTCTTGATATATACGACACTTTGTCCTATAATTCAGCATTTAGACACGTGGCACTCTCGTTGCAGCGGTTTATTATCAATCAACTAACCCAACAATGATATGAACTATATTTCTACTAAAATTGCCGCCCTTAGCAACAAGTTTGCGTCCTACTGTAAACCTCAAACTCACCTGGATAAAAACATTGATACCGAAATAATGGGTGACGACTTGCAGTATAACCTTTCAGCCATTCTTACCGATATTTTGCTGGCGCTTTTTGCTCCTTCGGTTACCGAGGCTAACATTCAGGCTGTCATTGACCAGTACAACACTGATAATAATACAACTTATTCCTTTAGCTATTTTTATCACAAAGGGTGGATCAGGTACATTAACGGAAAATATGTAGTCCCGGCGGCAGTAAGGTCAAACATTTGGAAAGTGGAAAAACCGGATGTGTTTAACCGTCATGGAAATCCTGTCGATATGGAGGCAGATACACGAGCGATGCTGCCTGTATTAATTTTACTCCGGGAAAATGAAGATACATTAATCGATGCTGCAACACTAACGACTATTATTCAACGTTATAGCCCTGAGTTGAATGCGGATTTCTTTACCCGCAAAAACATTTTGAACCTTAAGCCGGATGGCAGTTATCAGTTAGGCAACCAGAAGGATTATTTCTGGCAGTTACGTAACCGCATCGCTGCCAATGGCTGGCGTAAAATCATGGGCAATTCTGAGACGTTGGATGATTTCCGCAAGTACCTCAGGTTCCTTGACTTTGTAGAGGCCTACCCGGATCAACTGGAGACCTATTTGCCTCACTACACCATAGAGAAAATAAAAGAGTTATCGCTGCAATTGCTCAACGAAGAAACGGACCTTCGTGAAGTAGAAAACGAGGTCAGGAACAGCAGGCTTGACGAAGATCATACCAAACATGTTAAACTGAGCGATCCGGTACCCACCCTAACTTTTGCAACGGATGATCTCTATACATTCGCTAAACAGTTGCAGCATTACCGGGTATTTGATGATAATTTATTCCTGTTAAACTATTCAAGAAATGCTCACCACATAGCGATTAAGTTTATTGTAGACTTCGATTTTGGCGATAAACGTTTTTCCACTGCGATTGAACTGCTGAAGGAAACCGCAAATCCTTACATCAAAGCTTTTATCATTTGGCTGGCGGAACACACTTACCCGGAAATGCTGCCATACTTCCTGACGAATGTTGAACTCGCACCACTCTCTTTTATGCTGCTGGATGAACAAAAAGTGAATGATCGGTGGCTACAGCAAGGCGTAAACTTCAATGATAATCTCGTCAAGAGCGATAGAATCCTAGACGAACTTTGGAATGAAACTCTTGATATATTAATGGAACTGGCTACAACTGCGCCGCACCCTGATGAATATGGCAAACCTTTTGCAGCTCTGCTAAAAGAACTGGCACATCAAACGTTTTACTTTAACCCCTCTAATTACCATCGCAGTACTCAATTGCATCAGCGCAGCAAAGACCGGTATGACCGTGTGCTTACAGCGCTAAAGTCTGCCAGGCTTGCATTGAAAAATCATTTTCCCAAAGCCAGGGTTAAACCGCTTTTGTCCGCATTTATCCTCCCCGGCATGGTTGATAGCCTTGAGGAATTTCCCGAATTTCCATGGCGAAACGGTATGCTTCCGCTTGACAATGATCAGATAGATTTAAAGATCGAATTGCTGCGGCTGTCCCGCGCTGACTTTAGCGATGATGCATTGTACCCGCAAAATGCATTGTTGAATACTTTGCCGGAGCGCATTTCACACGATATATATGCGATACTAAACACTTACTTTACCAGGACGGATATTGAAGCGGAACGCGGTATAAATGAGATTGAGTCAATGCCCGTAAAACGAACCTCCTCGAATTTTGGAATAGAAATTTTAGATGTCGCATACCTACTGGCCAATTTTGAACAATTTAATTTGATCGGTCAACTTACCGGCGAAATGAAAAAGGGTTTAACCTTCAACACTGCCGGTAATGCTTATGATGACCAGAACCAGGAGCAATCACAAAAAATTTCGGTATTTCTTAAGCTCTTGCTGGTAGGCTATATAGGACTTTCAGAACGTAAGGAGAAACGCGAATATGATAACCTGCCTGCTAAAGAGACCTTAAAAGAGTTACAAGAGCTTATAGGTGATCTCGCGCTCACTTATAACACGGACGACCTCGGAAATAGCTTGATGGATGTATTTACTTTTCGGTCTTACTTATTCACCCGTGATCTATACAGCCAGGAACTGGATGCTTTACTTTACCAGGCCAGAAGTATCCGGAACCGTCAGGTTACTGATCGCGCTGGTATCTTTATTTTTGAGGGCTAACAATAATTTTATCCGGTAC
>Ga0206909_1117_pt1 | contig 15438 bp, 18 predicted proteins | sample Alteio_BWOrgHeat_76_FD_152943 | JGI IMG/M metagenome (GOLD analysis project Ga0206909, IMG submission 152943) | Enriched cells from forest soil in Barre Woods Harvard Forest LTER site, Petersham, Massachusetts, United States -... | ecosystem: Environmental > Terrestrial > Soil > Temperate forest >...
AGCGCCGGGACTTCTGGGAGATTTGCGAGGACCGCTATCAAGTCCGCTCGCTGATTCTCACATCGCAGTTGCCCGTGACCCGGTGGCATGAACAGATCGGCGATCCGACCGTGGCCGATGGAATTCTTGACCGGATCGTGCATAACGCCCACCGCATCGAACTACGCGGCGATTCGATGCGCAAGACGCGAGGAGAGAAAGCGGAGCGCTGAATTCAAAGGCTTCAGGTGTGGGCCTTCGGATAGGCGCTGTCGATCTTGCGTAGGTCTCTCAGCAAAGCCCAAAATGTGTAGGTCATGCCAGCCAGGAAGATCGAGGCGATGAAAAGGCACAGGCAGAGAAAGAGCAGAACGTTTCCGACCGTTTGCCAGTATTGATGAAGAAAATTACCTTTGAAGAAGGGGATGACCAGCACCGCATTAACAGCAAATGCGACGGAAAGGCGAACCATCCAGCGCCGAAACCAGTGAAAAGTCTCTTCAGGTCGGCGATTCGACATCAGCCAACGGCGCCTACGTCGTTTCTCGCTCCATTCGACTTGCTGTTTCTGCACGACTCTTCCATCTTATGCCGTCTCGGAACCTTCGGCGCTGCCCGCCACGGTTTCTGCAGTACTGAGGCGGGGAAAAGAGCTGTGCCCCTTTCCCCGCGCCCCTTTCTCTGCTACCGGTATCCTGCCTTCGCTTCGCTCCGGACAGATTTCGCTTGACGATTCCGATCAGTCTTGGCAACATCGAAGTGCCAGCGTCGCTTCGCTCGACGCCTGATCGGTTTCCTCCCGGAACCGTGATCGGCTTCCCTCCGGAATGACCGATCGCCTTCAGTGGAATCCTCAATACCAGCTGGTTCTTTGAGACTTTTCTGCTCAAGCCCCACCTGGCGGACTATTCGGAATTTAATCCGCAATTCAACTTTCTCTTCAACTCCTACTACAACGCGCTGGGACCACGGCATGCGCGGCCGAGCCGCGGTCTGCTCAGCCGGCCGTCGACGCAGGAAATCTTCCGGTATCGGGCCTATGTCGACGAGCACATGGCAAAACTCGTCGGATCGGGCATCTCGAATGAGATTGCGGCGAAGCTTGAGATCGGGATCAACCATGAGCAACAACACCAGGAATTGCTGCTCACGGACATCAAACACGCATTTTCCGTCAATCCCGTTCTTCCGGTCTACAAAAGCGGGCTCTCGCAAGCGTCCCCGGCGCCTGTGAAGTCCTGGGTCGGTTTTGGCGAGGAGCTCTATGACATCGGGCATGACGGCACCGGTTTCGCTTTTGACAATGAAGGGCCACGCCATATAGCCTGGATTCCGGCATTTGAACTCTCGTCACATCTCGTCACAAATCAGGAGTTCAGGGAATTCATAGCCGCCGGTGCCTATGAGAATCCTGTGTACTGGCTATCTGACGGCTGGACACTTTTACAGCGAGAGCACTGGAGAGCGCCTCTCTACTGGCTCGGCAAAGGCGACGACCATGATGTCTTCAGCCTTCGTGATCGGCATCCTGTCAGAGACAGCGAACCGGTTTGCCATCTGAGCTTTTTCGAAGCTGATGCATACGCTCGTTGGGTGGGTGCTCGTCTGCCCACAGAACAGGAATGGGAGGTTGCTTCAGCGAGCGTCAATCCGCAGGAGGGGGAATTTCTCGAATCCCGGACCTTTCATCCGGGCACGACATTGAGCAAAGCGCCGCTTGCTCAAATGTTCGGAAGCGTCTGGCAATGGACGTCCAGTGCCTATCTCGGATATCCCGGATACCAGCCGGTGCCTGGTGCACTTGGCGAATACAACGGAAAATTCATGTGCAATCAGTTCGTGCTGCGCGGAGGGTCGGTGGCAACGCCGGCAAATCACATCCGTCGCACCTACAGAAACTTTTTCCCTCCAGATGCGCGCTGGCAATTCAGCGGGCTTCGGCTCGCACGTTGGGTTTGAGGAAGCGATTATGCCTGTACAGAGCCAAAGTCAGGAGATCTCTATTGATCGGCAAAAGACGACAGGTCATCAGGGCGGCGCGCCCTCCGCGTCCGTTCGGGAGATCATCCAGGGTCTATCGCAACAAACGAAGATCTTGCCAAGCAAGCTCTTCTATGACGAGAAGGGTTCGCAGTTGTTCGACAGCATCTGTGAGCAGCCAGAGTACTATCCGACCCGCGTCGAGTTGCAAATCATGAACAGCCACGCCGATGAGATGGTCACATGGTTCGGCGAGCAATGCCTTCTCGTCGAATATGGAAGTGGCAGCGGATTGAAGACCCGCTCTCTGCTCGATCGCCTACCGCGGGCCGCAGGTTACGTTGCAATCGACATTTCGGAGGAACATCTTAAGCGTGCGGCGAGCGCCACCGCTCACGCCTATCCCGAAATTCCCGTCTACCCGATTGCCGCGGATTTCACGAAGCCGTTGCGGTTGACGCGCAAGCAAAAAGACTCGGCCAAAAGGGTTGTCGGCTACTTCCCCGGATCGACGATTGGAAATTTTGAGCCGCTTGAGGCCGAAGCGTTTCTGCGCTCTATTCGACAGACGTGCGGCGCCGGCAGCGGCCTGTTGATCGGTGTCGATCTCCGCAAAGATCCGCAAATCCTCCACGCCGCCTACAACGATGCGGCCGGTATTACGGCGGACTTCAATCTGAATCTCCTGAGCCATGTGAATCGCGAAGCCGGAGCAGACTTTGATCCGGAGTCTTTCTGGCATTACGCGTTTTACAATGCCCCCAAATCGCGTATCGAAATGCATCTCGTCACCCGATATGCGCAAACCGTGACTATCGACGGAATGCACCGTATTCGCCTCGAGGAGGGCGAGAGCATTCGCACCGAAAACAGCTACAAGTACACGGTTCAATCTTTTCAGCAGCTCGCTGAAAAGGCGGGCTATCGCCCGGAGGCGGTCTGGACCGATGAGAGGCAGTATTTCAGTGTTCATTTCATGGCAAGCAACGAGGAAAGGGAGTAGATCTCAATGCCGACATCTGCGAAGCCAACCGAAGGACGTTTTGAAATCGACCGCGGCGGCGGTATTTCGTATCTCGCCTACGAAACCGATAATGTCGAATGGATTTCGCTCCTCTATACCGAAGTCACCCCGGCCTTGCGCGGGCAGGGGGTATCCGCCGAACTTGGCAAAATGGCGTTTGAATATGTGGAGAAGCATGGCCTGAAGGCCGAGGTGGTCTGTCCGGTTGTCGGCCATTACGCCCGCAAACACCCGGAATACCGTCACCTCATCGCGCGAAAACCGCAATTCTGATAATGGTTGGAATCTTTAAGACTTGATGGCTGACGCTGCTTGACCGGTCTGTTTTTGCTTATAGTTGGCCCCCCACGCATAGAGCGTTCTGTAGACAGCCTGGAGTGGCATTGCTGTCGTCGTGGGCTTGTACGTGGGATTGGTCGACATACTATCCGGAAGGCGCTCGATGAGACCGGCCAGTTCAAGCTCATGAAGCCTTCGAACTAACATCAGCTTTGAGAGTTTCGGCACACGCCGAGCGAGGTCATCGGCAGCCATCGGGTTTTCCAGCAAGTGGTAGAGAATCTTCCACTTACCGTCCGTCAAACGAGCGAAGGTGGTGAACGCCGTTCGATCGTCGAAATGCTGCCGCATCGGCTTGATCGTATCAAGCCGGATACCAAGGCACAAAAAAGTGCCTACTTGCGCGGACCCGGTTCTTCAGTCAAACTTGCCTGTGGCAGCATCGCGGAGTTTCTTTCTTCTGATTGATCGCAGGCCGTGATCAATCGACCACAAAGAGCCATTCGGCATGTCATTTCTGTCGGCTCCCTTCTGGGTGCCGCTTTAAATCATTTGGCACCATGAGACGACAACCATCAAGGAAGCGCGCCCAACAAGATATCGCCGTGCAGCGGGCGGCGCCGCGTTTTGATGGTGTCTCGTCAAGCCGAACACGGCGCAGTGCGGAAGAACGCGACGCGGCATTTGCCGATACGATCCGCTCGATCCCGCGTGGCAAGGTTGCGACCTACGGCCAGATCGCTGCCGCCGCAGGTTATCCCCGTTACCACCGCGCCGTTGCCGGGTTATTACGCAACATGGGTCCGCACGAGTTTCCATGGCAGCGGGTCGTAGGTGCGGGTGGAGCCATCAAGGTGACCGGACAGGGCGCCGATGAGCAGCGTCTCCGTCTGCGCACGGAAGGCGTGACTTTTACCGGTGACCGTGTCAACCTCGCGGCTCACCAGTTTTTCTTCGAGGGCGAATAGGGTCGATTTCCTGAGATGACGCTGACGAACGTGCAATGTTGTCGGGGTACATCGCTTTGATGAACGGAGCGGAGACACCGCAGACGAAATTGAGATTGTGGGTCACGACAGCGCTCGCTCACACAACGTGCTTCCTCGATGACTTCCGGGCCGATGCGCTTGCGACACCGGCACAGAAGCGTGGCTATATCTTTGCGGCATTCTCGGCGAGCCTCGTCGCTATTGCCCTTGGCCGCTTCGCCTACACGCCCCTGTTGCCGAAGATGATCGGCGCGCACTGGTTTGCTGCGGATGATCTCGTCAATCTCAGCAACGCCAGTCTGATCGGCTATCTGCTTGGAGCGCTCCTTGGTCGGAAGCTTGCCTGCATCTTCGGTAATACCCCTGTCCTGCGAGCGATGGGGTCGTTGGCCACGATGGCACTCGCCGCATGTGCGTTCCCGGTTTCCGTCACCTGGTTTTTTGTATGGCAGACACTGACCGGACTCGCAGGCGGTGTCACGGTTGTGCTCGTCGCAGCCACCGTACTGCCACGATTTCCCGCAGGAGAGCGCGGGCGTGTAAGCGGAATGATCTTTCTGGGTCTCGGAGCCGGGGTGGTTATCTCCGGAACGCTTCTCCCGGTTTTGCTCCGCTATGGGTTGCGCGCCACATGGCTCGGTATAGCAGCCGTGTGCGCCCTCTTGAATATCTCGGCGTGGAAGATGTGGCCCGTCGCGCAGCGACCACCAACTCTGTCCACGCTTCTTCACACAGTTGGCAATCGGGTATCAATCCGCATGCTGGCGCTCATGCACACGCAATTCGCATTGGTGGCAGTCGGTGTCACACCGGCGATGTTATTCCTTTCGGATTTCGTCGCGCGCCGCTTTCCGCATGAAGCGAATTCCTCTCTTACTTGGGCGGCCTATGGTGTCGGCTCTCTGCTAGGCCCGATGATCTATGGAAACGCTCTCGACCATGTGAAGGCGCGATGGGTCTTAAGGGCGGTGCTCACCGTGGAGGCTGCGGCGGCCATCGTGCTGGTCTTCCTGAACGGCCTGGTGGCGGTGAGCGTGCTGGCCCTCGTCATCGGCACATTTATCTCCGGGGTCATTCCGATCGTGCAGGGCTGGATCAGGGAGTCGGTGCCGGGTGATCAGCGTCAGCAAAATGTGATCTGGAGCCAGTCAACCGTCGTTTATGCCGGAACCTCCGCGCTGTCCGGATATGTGTTTACTCGCATGATCACGGCCGGAGGACAGAGCTATGGTTCGGTCTTTTTTACGGGTGGCGTTGCGCTGGCTCTCGCGCTCTTTATCAATCTCTTAGATGAATTTCTTCATGTGTCGCGGCCGAAAGAAAAAGCGGCGATTGGCGAGAGCCTGAGGGTAGTTTCATGAAGGACTGCAGGCCACTGAATCCGGACGAATTGACCTTGAGATTGACCTACACTGAGGGGTCCAACCCGAGGAACAGAGGATCTTTTGATGAATGATCATATTCGCGTAGAATTCAAAACAATCGACGGAGCGACGCTGCGTGGAGACTTCTTCGCCGCCGAAGGAACGAACGTACCTTGCGTTGTGATGACGCAAGGTCTCAGCCTTCTTAAAGAGCATTACATTCATGACCACGCCCGCAAATTTGTAGCAGCGGGCTTCTCGGCCCTCGTCTATGATCACCGCGGTTACGGCTCGAGTGACGGTTTTCCGCGGCACGAAACCAACCCGCTTCAACAGGCCGAGGACTATCACGATGCAGTGACGGCCGCGATAAACCTCCCGAACGTAGATCCGAGCCGCATAGCGATATGGGGAATCGGTCATTCCGGCGGCGCCACCATGATTGCGGCGGCAAGCGAGCCGCGCGTGAAGGCGATCATCCTCAACATGCCGTTCCAGTCAGGCGCCTACGACGCCAAAGGATTTCCGGCGGGGATGATGGAACGCGTCTGGAAAGACCGGGCGGCACAAACGAAATCGAATGATCCGAAGCCCGCTTATGTTCAGTTGTGGCCGGATTCAATCGAAAACGCACGCGGCCAGTCAGGTGAGCGCACGTTTCTGACGGGCGAAGTTCCTTTCAAATTTATCTCCGATGCGGTCAAACTATCGGAAGCCGCCGGAACGCCCTGGGAGAACAAGATCACGCTACAGTCCTTCCATCATCTGGCGAAGGTTGAGTCTCGTCTTTTCGTTCCGCGCATCGCGCCCGAGAAGCTCCTCTATGTAGCAGCCGCCGAAGATCCAATCACGGGGGCGCTGGCCGAGCACAAGGCCGTGTTTGCAACCGCCCGCCCCGGTGCCGAATTTGTCGTCGTCGAACCGCATCATCTCGGAACGTACTGGGGTGAAGATTTTGATGGCGCCATGGCCGTTCAGATCGAGTTTTTAAAGCACAAGCTCTAACCGAACACGAATGCCTGCCTTTCCGATACAACCCGCGCAAAATCCGGCGCCAGCCTTTGGTACCGCCGTCGCCGAGGACTACGAGCAATACATGGTCCCGATGGTGTTCGAGCCTTACGCCGCGGATTTGGAATCCCGTCTAAAAGAGGAGCTCTCGGGCGCGATTTTGGAGGTTGCCGCCGGGACGGGGATTGTGGCACGTAAGCTCATGCCCGCGATATCAAACACGGGTGGCGTCATCACCGTTACCGATATCAGTGCCGATATGCTGGAAGTTGGCCGCAAATTGTCTCCTGGCGGAAGTGCCGTTTGGGAGACAGCGGACGCCCTGCGGCTTCCTTATAGCGACCGAAGCTTTAACCTGGTCATCTGCCAGTTTGGAGCGATGTTTTTTAAAGACCGTGTTCCCGGTTTTCAGGAAGCGCACCGCGTTTTAACGCCCGGCGGCAAATTCATCTTTAGCGTGTGGGACCGTGTCGAGGAAAACGATTTTGCCTTCACCGTCAGCCAAGCTGCCGCAAGGCTCATGCCCTCTGATCCGCCAACCTTTCTGGCGCGTGTGCCGCACGGCTATTATCACCGCGATCTGATCGCACGTGATCTTGCGGAAGCCGGTTTTACGGCTCCGGCATCGTTCGATGCGGTTGCAAAAAGCAGTGTGGCGCCCGATGCCGGGATCGTCGGCCGTGCGTTAACCCAGGGCACACCGTTGAGGGCCGAGATTGAGGCCCGAATCCCCGGTCGTTTGGATGAAGTCACAAGAGCGGCCGAGGCGGCTCTTGTTGAGCAATTTGGCCGGGGGCGTGTAACCGGGCGCCTGAAAGCCCTGGTTGTGTCGGTATCCCGGACCGGCTATGAGTAAAGGAGAGCATTGAGGCAAGTGTCACCAAAGCGTGGTGTTCAAGAGCTTGATGGAAGCGTTGCAATTATGGGTCACGTAACAAAAGCAAAAGATGATGTAACGCAGCCACTCGCCCGGATTTCGCGCAAGGATCTCGACAGCCTCATGAGCACGCTCGAGGTCAATGTCATCGCGCTTTCGGAATGTCTTGTCAGTCGTGGCTACCGGCTTGATATGGGCGGCGCCGGCGTGCCCGGTTTGCACTACAACCTGAAGGGGACCGGGCGCATGTTTTTGGGCAACAGCAATCAGCCCATCAACATCAAACCCCACACGTTGATCATCGTCCCTCCGCACACCCCTTTTCGGATCGAGGCGAGCCCGCTGCCGGGAAGGACTTCCGTCCTGCAGGCGGTAGATGGTCGATCGCAGACGACTACCACCGGATTGATCCGAAGATTTGTCGCCGGGGATTCAGAACCCGAGATAATGCTGATCTGCGGTTTCTTCAACGCCTTCTACGGATCATCGACCGAACTGTTTGCTCCGCTGGCTGCACCGATTGTCGAGCAGTTTGACGAGACCTCACGGCTTGAGCAAACGCTCCGCGCCGCCATGACCGAACTTGTCGATCAGGAAATAGGCTCGGGCGCGATGAGTTCTGCCGTATTGAAGCAGGTCATCATCACAATCGTGCGCCGGTCGCTGACTTCGCTCAACCTCTGGGTGGAGCGCTTTGCGCTACTGAGTGATCCTCAAGTGGCACGCAGTTTTGCCGAGATGGCGGCAAATCCCGGTGCGAACCATACCGTTGTTTCGCTCTCGGAGATCGCGTGCCTCAGCCGGTCAACCTTCATGGCGCGCTTCACGGCTCTGATCGGTCAATCTCCCATGGCTGTCTTGCGCGATCTGCGCATGCGCCAGGCATCCAAACAACTATTGGGCGAGCAAAAGACAATCGATCAGATCGCTCACGCAGCCGGCTATGACAGCCGCAGCAGCTTCATCCGTGCCTTTCGCAAAACCTTCGATTGTGATCCCACCGAGTATCGCGAGAAAGTCAAACGCGAAGGTACGCCGCAGCCGCCGTTGAGCGGACAATGCTCCATTGAGCCCGGCGATCCACCGGAATCGTAAAAGCGAAACGCAAGGTTTCTTTCGAAACCTTTGCGTTTAAGACTTTGAGACACCTCGAACGGATTCGCACTCTCCGTTATTCCGCGAAAATGAACTGACGCATGCACGCGATGTGCAGCGGTCGAACCTTCAGACCTTTCACTCTTTCGGACTTGCGGAGACTTACGATGATTAATCTTTCGGAGATGGTTTCGACCGGGCACCTAACCAAGCTCTTTGATGGGCGACCTGTCGATGATGCCAGGGTGCACGAACTTCTGCAATTGATCCATACTGCACCGAGTTCCTGTAATCTCCAGCCGGGGCACTTCGTTGTTGCGAAAACACCTGCATCACGTGAACGCATCGCAAAAGCCATGGTGAACGGATATGATCCCAATCTCCCGAAGATCAGATCGGCCTCTCATGTCATCGTGTTCTGCTGCCGCACGGATGTACCGCAGGACTATGTTGAGGAACTGGTGCGCCAGCATTATGCCGATGGCAAATTCACAAGCCCGAAGAATGAAAAGGACTGGCGCTGGCTTATCGACTTCGCGAGGCAGCTGCACGAAGGCGAACGGCATGACATGTCGTCATCGCTAAAAATGCAGGTCTACCTGGCCCTCGGTATTGCCTTGCTTGGCGCTGCTCAACGCGACATGGATGTCTGCCCGCTGGAAGGCTTCTCCCCCCAGATCCTCGATGCGGAACTCGGCCTGACAGCCATGGGATACACAAGCATCGTCGTGCTGGCTATCGGCCATAGGTCAACCGATGACTACGCGATCGGAACGCCGAAAGCACGTCTGTCGTTTGATCGGGTCGTTACGCATCTCGACGACTGAAGCATCGCCGTCGAACTTCTCTCTAACTGAAAAGCGTCTCATCCGTTCCGGACAGAAAATTACTCAGGCCCACGCCGACAAGCCGAAACAGGCGCTCGCGTTCCAGACTGACGCGCTCGAACAACGAGACAGCCGCATCCCCCAACTCCCCGGCAGTAGCGGGCATAACAGCCGGCGTCAGACTGCGCGTCAGAATTTTGAAGTCACTGGTCTTGAGCTTCAGGACAATCGTGCGTGCGCCCTCCGCGTTTGAATTGGAGACGTTCCACAATTGCGCCGCAAGCCGACGGACAGTTGGCGCGGTCTCGGTCAGCGGCAGATCAACCGGAAACGTATCTTCGACAGAGAGCGATTTTCGGGGGCGATTGGGGACGACCGGTTCAGTATCGATCCCGCGTGCGAGATGGAAGAGGCGCTGGCCAAATCGACCGAAACCCGAGAGCAAGTCTGCAAGCTCCATTTGCTGCAAATCGCCAACCGATCGCACCCCGGCGTGATGCAGGGACGCCGCCGTCACACGCCCCACGCCTGGTATTCGTTCGACCGGCAAGGGCCGGAGGAAATCAATGACTTCATGGGGCTGGATGACAAAGAGCCCGTTTGGCTTTTTCCAGTCGGACGCGATCTTTGAAAGGAATTTGTTCGGTGCAACACCGGCAGAAGCTGTGAGGTTGAGCTCTTCGCGAATCTGCTCACGTATGCGTACGGCTACGCGTGTCGCGGTCGGAAGGTCTGTCTTGTTAACGGTGACATCAAGATAGGCTTCATCGAGCGAGAGCGGTTCGATGAGATCGGTGTGACCGCTGAAGATCCTCCGCACTTCAAGCGAGACACCCCTGTAACGAACGAAATCCGGCGCGAGAAAAACAGCCTGCGGACAAAGCCTTTCTGCGCGGATTGTGGCCATCGCCGAGTGAACACCGAATTTTCGGGCTTCGTAGGAGGCCGCACAAACGACCGATCGTGGGCCGCGCCAGGCGACGATGACAGGTCGGCCCTTCAGTGCCGGATCATCGCGTTGTTCAACAGACGCGTAGAACGCGTCCATATCGACATGAACGATCTTGCGTCCGGTAATCTGACCGGTGCCGGCAGTGCTTTTTTCGGCATCGGTCATTGTTGCCCCATCGGGATCTCAAATGCGTTTCGTCCCGTCGTTCAAACTCCCGGCGACAGGATAGCCGCGCCCCGGCAGCCTGTTTCTGATCGTCCCATGCGACCCGCGACGCATAGGGAACGAAAGTCAGGATTTCAGGAGATCAGCCTTTGAAGCCGAGAAACTTAAAGCCTCGCCAGCCCCAATAGACACGGTGATAGCTGATAAGCCCGTCCCTGAGATCGAATGATTCGACAACATCAAGCTGATCACCGGCAGGGCCGACAGACGGGTATTCCCAGACCAGCTGCTCGCCATTCGTGTAGACGCCGGGGAACCGGTGCCAGTCCGGCACATCCTTCCCGACCATCCGGAAGAAGGCATCGAAGTGCGCCCGAAGTGCAGGTTTGCCTTTGAGAACGCCTTCGTCGTTCTTTTCGATAACCAGAACCGCCGAGCTTTCGATTACAGCGTCGTCCGTGTAAAGCGCCATGAGCCCGTCCAGATTACGTGTCGTGATCATCTTGTGCCATTCGCTATGAATGTGATCGATCTGCTCTTTTGTGCTCGTGCTCATCATGTCTCCTCTGGTCTTGGCCAGGCGTTGGCTCTATCCCCGATCAATGTAATCGGATGATCGTTGAAAGGATTTCGGAAAAAGTGTCCGGCCATCCAACCTTTGCGACACCCCCTCCGAACGGGTGCCGCAGGCCGACACGACGGGACCGCACGCTCCGCCCGTCCTAAAAATCGGCATCGAGTACAAGGCGGTAATGTGCGTGTCCCGATCTCAAATGAGCGATGGCTTCGTTCACCTTGCTCATCGGAAAATGCTCGGTGAGGGGGCTGATCTTGTGACGCTCCGCAAATTGAAGCATTTTGCCGAGCGCGCTCCGGGAACCCACAGGAGATCCGGACACCTGCTTCTGCCCCATGATCAGCGACGCCACCCCGAGCGAGACCGGCTCGCCGACGAGTCCGACAATATGCAACCGTCCATTCGGCGCGAGCAGGGATGTCACCTTTTCCCAATTCAACCCGTTGAACGACGTGATCAGGATCAGATCGAACTTTCCTTTCCATGCATCCCATGCGGTGTCGTCGGTGCTCGGCAGGATTGTGTCGGCGCCAAATCCCCTGATCTCGTCGGCCTTCTTCGCTGATGACGAAAACGCAACCGTCCTTGCGCCCCACGCTTTAAGGAATTGCAGAGCGAGATGACCAAGACCGCCGATGCCGAAGACGCCAACCGTACTCGTCGGACTGATGCCGTAATGGAGCATGGGCGCGAAAACCGTGATCCCGGCACATAGGAGAGGACCGGCGTCCGCTGCCGACACACCGGCTGGAATGGGAACCGTCCAGTGCCAATGCGTTTTGATGTGGCTTGCGAAACCTCCGTGGTTGCCCATGATTGTGGCTTTGCCGTTTTCGCACAAATGGGTCTCACCGTCGAAGCAGGGGTTACAGTGCAGACAGCTTTCCTTCATCCAGCCCACACCGACAATCTGGCCCACCTGAAGCGCCCTGTCTTTCGCGACATCGCCGAGCTTTGTGACGGGTCCGACGATCTCATGGCCAGGTACGAGCGGAAACCGAATGTTTCCCCATTCGTTGTCAAGAAAGACGAGATCGGTATGGCAAATGCCGCAATGCATGATCTCGATTTCAACCTCTTCGGCCTTCGGTGGCTCGAGATCAAAGGAAAATGCCTTGAGCTGCTCTCTCTGTTCACGCGCCGCAAATGCTTTAACGTTTGTCAATCTTCGCTCTCTTTCCGAAGCGGGCTACAGTAATCCGGTTCGTATTCCGGCCGGGCGCTTACTTCGCCGCGCGAAGCTGCGCCTGTTTGAGCGTTTGAATAACTTCGCGAAAACCAATCCCGGACGATGCTGAAGCGATATCACCGGCCATCAGGCTGGCGGCAGCGGTTTTCAGAGCCGTCATTGCGTTTGTGTAGAGGACGGTGCCCATGCTGATCCGCTTGACGCCGACGTCCAGGAGTTCGTCCGCGGTCAGGGTTTTGTCAGCTGGTCCGACGACAACATTCACGGGCGTAGGGGCAACCGCCTTGATGATTTTGACGACCGAGGCGAGATCCGGAGGATACGGCGCGTAGAGAACATCCGCACCCACTTCAGCGAAAGCCGTAAGCCTGCGGATCGTGTCGTCGAGATCGTTCCTGCCCTGAATGAAATTGTCAGTGCGAGCGGTCAGAACGATCCGGCCTTTCGCGGCGTGAGCGGCAGCTTTGACGCGCGCCACAGCGTCATCAAATTCCCGGATCGGCGCGGCGGGATTGGCGCTCGTATCCTCAACACCGATGCCCGCCAGACCGGCCTCGATCGCAGCCTTTACGGTTACGGTGACATCAAGCGGCGTTTCGCCGTAACCATCCTCGAAATCGCCATTGATTGGCAGATCACTCATTTTGCCGAGAAGTGCCGCGTGATCAAGATGTTCGCGTGCGCTGACCGCGTGGCTTCCATCGATACGGCCAAGCGACGATGCAAAGGCCGCTGACGAGGTGCCAAGCGCTTCAAAACCGGCGTCACGGAGCATCGCCGCCGAAAGACCGTCCCAGGCGTTCGGCATGATAAAGCCCCTCGCGCGTCTGTGGAGCTCGAGAAATGTTTCGTATTTCTGTGTCTGGTTCATGGCCATCTCCTTCTTGATTCCGAATCCGGGTAAGTCCCTATTCTTTCCACGAGTGGCCTGACCCCAAATCGAATTACGTGCCGGTCGATCCGGCGGAAAGTTTCGGGGTATTAAGTCGTCCCTGCTTCGGTGTGGCTGTCTTGTGCGAACGCTTCGCGACGGGTCGCTTCGTCGAGGGTCTTTTGGTTGAGCGCACTGTGGCGATCGTCTGGTTTTTCGTTGCTCGCGGTTTGTCGCCGGTCGTCGCGGTCTTCGTGCTTCTGTAGAAACCCCAAAGCAGATGAGCGGCAATGCTGCGATAGGGACGCCACATATCGGAACGGGCGTAAAGATCCTTCACGGCCAGGCGCGCCTCTGCGCCATCAAGGAGTCGGACGGCTTCCTGCAGCGCAATATCGCCTGCCGGAAAAACATCCAGCCTCGCATGACATCCCATCAGGTAGGCTTCGGCTGTCCATCGCCCGACGCCTTTAAATGCGGTCAGCTTCTCGCAGGCTGTCTCATCGTCAAGTGCGGCGAGTTCGGCGAGATCCAGTTGGCCTTGATCGATCGCTTCGGCTATCCCGCGAATGTAGCGTGCCTTCTGTGTCGATAGCCCGAAGCCCTTAAGCTGATCCACGGTCCGCGCTAAAACCTGATCAACATCGAGAGCGCCGAGGCCGGTTTCGAGGCGATCCCAGATGGCTTTCGCCGAAGCAATCGAGACTTGTTGCTCGACGATCAGATGAGCAAGGGCTGCGAATCCTTGCGTCTTGGCTCTCCATTCAAACGGTGGCGTCACATCATCAGCGCGGGCGAGAATTGGATCGAGCCGGCGCAGCGCCCGTCGTGCCGCGACGATTGCAGCAGCCGACGTATCGACTGCGGGTCTGTCGCCCGCCGTTCGAACGGTTTCAGGTTGGGTTGTTTTGCCGGATCGTTTCATGCATGTCTCTCACGTGACCGTAACGACAGAGTGCGCTGTCGTCCGTAAATTCATCAGATGCCAAAACGGTCCGAACGACGCAACCCGGCGAAATTGCAACTTCTACCGGACAGAGACTCGAAAGGTTTGCGAGCTCCTGGCGTTGATCCCCTGTCAGGTCACCCGTTAATTCAATTTCCTTCACGAAAAGAGGTTGTTCTCCCTGATTGCCCCGGTAGTGCGTTACACGCACGCGGATCTGATCGGTCGGAAAGGCGCGCTCGGTCGCGAACAGCCTCATCGTCATGAGCGCACTGGCACCAATCGCGGCACCAAGAAGATCGTAGGGATTTGGGCCGGAGGCCAATCCTCCGACACCAAATGGCTCGTCTACCAGGAAAGTTGCGCAGCCCGATCGGACCTTAACCTGATACGCACCGAGGCCCGTTTCCTGGAGAAGGACCGTCTCCTCGCTCGCCGGTTCTTGTTCAGGACTTTGCAGCATAGCGGTGTGAGAAGTAGCGATTCTTTCCGATCCGATCCGAACTGATCATCGTGTTTCCCCGTTTGGTGACGAACGAAATCGTCCTGTCGCCACTTCACAATAGGGGCGAACTACATGTGATTGGTCCGAGTGCTGTGTCCGAAAGTCTTTTTGTCACTGTCCTTGACAGCGCTTTGCAAGACAGACTGCAAGACACAAAAACAGGCACGACGGTTGCGGATCGGCAGTAAAGTGAAGACGTTAGCAACCGGGAGAATCAAATGTTCAGCGAAAAAAACCCTGCCCAGGCTCAAGAAGATCTGGCAATACTCCAGCAACTGAACCTCGACTATCTGTCGTCGGATCAGAACAGCAATGTTCAGCGGTATGAGGAGTTTTTGGCTCCTGAATTCACCGCGTCGCTACCGGACTTTAATATTTACGATCGCAAGACATTCCTTGAAATGATCGCCAAACCGCGACCGTTCACGGATCTTCAGTGCTCGGACGTCCAAATCACTCTGCTTGGTGATGTCGCCCTTGTTCATGCGAGGATGACCCTCAAATCACTCAGCGGCGTGATCAAACAAGGTCGCTACACGGATGAATACCAGCGCCGGGACGGCAAATGGTGGTGTATCGGTGCAAACGTTATCGCCGAGAACATCACGGCGGATATGTGAGCGGATCGAAAGCCGGTTTCCGGTCATCAAAAGGGGAGAGCAATGCCGGCGAAGCCAATCTATAAACCAGGGCCTCAACACCCGATCACGATCGAGCCTCTTGGCAGTCATGTGACCGTCGAAGCCGGAGGCGTCATCGTTGCTGAAAGTGACAACGCTTTACGTTTGAAAGAAGCGTCTTATCCGGC
>Ga0206909_1119_pt1 | contig 15308 bp, 7 predicted proteins | sample Alteio_BWOrgHeat_76_FD_152943 | JGI IMG/M metagenome (GOLD analysis project Ga0206909, IMG submission 152943) | Enriched cells from forest soil in Barre Woods Harvard Forest LTER site, Petersham, Massachusetts, United States -... | ecosystem: Environmental > Terrestrial > Soil > Temperate forest > O...
TTCCGGATAAGCAATTTTCTCTGCACCACCTTGAAAGCCTTCACCCATACAGCCTCCCACATGAGCCATATTTATAGCACTCTTATCAAAGTTGTTCAAAATATCTTTTGTGGGGGAATCAAAAATTTTATCTATCCATTCAATTTCTTTGCTTAGAAATCGACTTATGGCAGGCTGTGATTCATGCATAAAGAGATATAACCCGGAAGACAGGTGATTAATACTATTTACATCAATCGGTGTTAAGCTGAGTAGAAATTCCCCCCTAAAAAAATATTGATTTTGATCCCAATAAAATTCAGTGATGTTAATGATTTGGTCAAGCAGCGATTTGATGCAGCTTGCAACTGCATCACACCATTTTTGGTGAGGATAATCTGCTCTTCTTGTTTGAAAGATATCTGCTGCACGTCGAATGAAAAATAACGTATGTGTAATAGAGATTGGTTCTTCATAAATTGAACGAGGAGTAAGCTGCATACTTTTTACTTTTTTAAGCAGCGTATTTCTTTTTCTAAATGTTCGAATAATAAACACAATATATAGGCTAACAACAAAAGGATAATATCGAATGTAAATTCCTATGTCACTATAATAAACTCCACTTGGAGCTTGATATTTTCTTGAAAGTACAGATAAGACCTGTACAATTGTATCTTCAAATTTTCCTTGTTCATCCTTTTCAATAAGATGGCATAATGCAAGCCAAAAAGGCTTAGACACTTCTTCAAGTTTATTAAGGATATTCTCTCCCGATTGTTTATCAAGAGCAGTTATATTCCATGGAATTTCTGAACCATCGAGGAGGATATTAATTTTCTTTACTTCCTCAAATAGACCTGCTTTTATTGGATCCAATTCAGTTGCAAATGCAGCATCTATTTCTTCTAAAAGGCTTTGTGGGGGTTTTTCATAAGCTTTTATATTCTTTTCTGAAACATCTTTTGAATTAGCCCTATTTGTATGAGAATGACCTTTTGAAATATTTGTTGCAAGCATTTCTTGCGCAAGAGTATTTATTTCTTCTTGCTGTGCTTTTATTTGCTGTCGAAGATCGAATGTTTCTTCATTAATATGCATCCTGAAAAAACGCACATAATCACTATTTTGAGCCTTTTCAGTTGTCGTTCCTCTTCGAACGTATACGTCCCCTCTATACCGTTTGTGAATATCTTTTGAAAACGCATGCGGTGCAAGTCTTGTTGGCGGAATGACTATTACACCCCACGCTGTTGATCCTTCAAAAAATATACGTACCTGAGTCGGTATAAAAGGTTCAATATACTTTTTTATCAAGTCGTCAATAGTTGCCTGAAGTCCATCAGCAGTTTGCTTAAAAAGCATCCCTGAGATTGCATTCTCAGCTATACCTAAAATTATAAATCCGTGGTTTTTATAAAAGTAATCATAGCTGTTAGCCATTGCTGAAACATCTTTGAGCATCTCTCCTTGATGAGCAGTATCTGTGAACTCAATCAATGACTTGAAATCCACTTTTGTTGTTTCACCTGTCTTAATTATTTGGCGAAGTAATTCTTCCAATGTGTCATTAGCCCATGGTAAATGTAAATCATCCATAATTTTATATTATTAATGACAAGATTTGAATCAATATTCGCAAAGCATAATTAATATTGTTACTTTGGCGATACAAAATTACTTAAAGAGTAGGACTTAAATTATTTTTAAAGTGTATCGTCAGCAAGAACGTTTCTTTTGTTTTGCCTCAATTAATTTCTCGTATGATGCGGTCATACCTTTTATGATAAGTTGAATGAGCATTCTGTAATCTTCATTCTTATCTATGTCACAAAGCGATTTAAGATACTGCTCTTTATTCTCACCTTCATATTTAATATCTGTTGGAAGATAGTTATGACGATATAGTACGAGATTGGTCATTAGTCTTGCCATTCGCCCATTACCTTCACAAAACGGATGAATTCGGGCAATTTGATATTGTGTCCATACTGCTACATTAATAACACTTTCATTTCTTTTTTTGCGAGCAGTTTTGGTGATCATCCCTTTTTGAGCAGCTGGTATTTTTGATAACCGCATATCAAACTCACGCCAAAATGTATACATCTGTTCTTGTACTACACTCCCTGGAGGCGGTGTCATGCATGCTAATTTCTTTATGTCCTCTCCAGCCCGTCTAAATCTTCCTGCCAGGTCTGGATTTGCATTTTCCTGAAAGATCTTATGAATGCGTAAAATAACATTGAGTGTAATTTTCTCTTTACTTCCGCCAATGCTTTTTGCAAGAGCCTGCGCTTTCCACAATCCCGCTGGAATACATATAAGAAATTTTAGAGAGGCGATTGGGGGAAGTGAACCTAGATTTACCAAAGAGCAAAAAGAGGAAATTATTTTTAAATATATTTCTAATAACCTAAGCGTTGCTTTTTATGAAATCATACAATATTTGGGATCAAATTTAGAAGAAGAAGTTGTTGAAAAATGTTATAAAAAACTTTCAGCCGCGCTTTATGAGCAAATAGAAAAAAAGGGTTCAGATGATATTGCAATAACGATAAATCGAATATACCACATTTATAAAAATACTGGAATACAGGCAAAATTAAATAATGAAAAGATAAAAAAATTGTATCAATCTTTATACGAAAACCCAATTAAAGAAGATTCCGATCCAACAGAAAATATGTGGATAATTTATCATATTCATAAAGCTACTGGTATTAATTATCCAATGTGGGACAAAAAAGAAACTAAAAAAATGTATGATAGTTTAATCAAATTTAATGGTTATGATGAAAGAATGATATAATAAAAAATTTCAAAGAGATGACTATTGATAAAACTTTAAAAAAATAATAATTTTATTAATAATCGGGAAAAGGAGCCATCAGCTAAAAGAAGCCAGAGCCGTTCCGGGAAGTAACCGGAACTGTAGCCAGGCAGCGCAGCGAGCCGTGAAAGGCACAAAGGAGTGAGCGACTGACGTGCCGCGCGAGTACCACCGGATGGGACGCACAGTAAAATGACTGTAAGGAATGATGGGCGCACAGTGCAGGCACTGACGTATAGCATATCGAAGATATAAGCGTTGGGAATGTGCAGGAAGTGCCGAAACGCAGCCGGTGGTAATAAAGGCGAGCAAAATTGTTGAACGCATAATGTTCTGAAAAATTCTGAAATGAACTTGACGAAAGAGCCTGCGAATGAGGAAGGAATGAAGATTTTTTCAGAACATGGGAGCGTTCCGAGCAAAGGCAGTCAGAGGAAAAAGTATGACAAACTTATTAAACCATTTGGCAGTGCAGGGATACGCATACCTTCCAAGTGAAAACAAAAAAACCAATGCGTTTGGCTGCACTGGTTTGGCATATCTTTTTTTATCGGTTGACTGACTGAGCGAGACCTATTTCCCTTGCTTATTATTAAATAATTATTTTTCGGTTTTTACTTGTTCTTTATTTTTTCTGAGTTGCAAATATTTTTCTAATAGTTTAAAAACAGGCGGACTATCTTCATGAGATTTACTATCTAATGTTACACTTGGATTTTGAGCTGTTATAGTTACCAGTTGCGCAACCAATTCTGACAATAAATCTTTATCGGCATCACCATCTCGCGTTAATTCCTCAATTTGCATTTTATGCCCATGAAATGACTTGGCATTTGTTTCTTTAAATGCATATTCCTGTTCCAATCGTTTATACTGACTTTGTTGCTTGCTTGCATAGGCTGCTAACCAGATGGTGGGAACAAAAAACGGTAAATCTTTCAGGAGTGCAATAAATGCATCACTAAGGGTCAGCGGAGTTGAAGATTTAAATTGAACGTATAACAACAGAGCACTTAAAATTGCCATGATACTAACTGTACAAATAAATACTGTTGACCAAAGCTGAATTGGTTTTTTATAGCTTTCTTTTTGAAGTCGATACGCCTCTGCCAACCCTGCACTTGTAGCACCAGGCAATAATCCTTCTATTTCAGTAAATTGGGCTAAAAATTTTTTCTGCTGTTCTTTCAAAAATTCGGCAATTTGATTTTTCAAATCCTCAGTTTCCTGAAAATATCCATTGATTAGCTTTCCTTCCTCATCTCTCTTACCAAATATTTTATCGTGGGTTTCTTCAATCTCTTTTTGTAGTGTCTTTGACTTAGTGTTTAGTGAAGTATATTCAGTTGAATTTGCAGCAATTTCTTCTTTTGTTTTATTGATTTCCTGTTCCCAAAGAATTGTGTTTTTTTCAATTGCTTCAATGGCGGTATTATGTGCCTCAATTTTTATGATGAAGTCATTAATCTTTTTTTCATTCTCAGTGGAAGTCTTTTGTGTTTCTTCAAAATCGGTTACAATCTTAGTTGCGGATTCCTTTAAAAGGGTTATTGCAGTATGTATATCATTAATGCTTTTTACCGTTGAATCTTTTAAAGCAGTTACCTCTTCCTGACTTGTTGTAATATTTTGTATTGTTGTTTCTTTCAGTGTGGTTAAATCAGTATTTATTTTTTTTATTTCTTCAATATTTGAGGAGAGCAGATTTAATTCTTCTTTTGCTTTGGAAATTTCAGCTTCGGTTCTTATGGCCGGTTCATTTACAACAGCGAAATACGCATCGCGCACTGACGCTCTTATTTTTGTAATATGATTTAATATGGAATTAAATTGCGTAGGCTTTATTTTATCAAATTTTTCTTCTAATTCCTTGTTGATCTTCTCAAACAACTCTGCCAGGTTTCTTTTTAAAATAATTGTTTCAAAACGATTGTCATATTCTTTAAGAGAAATCAATAATACCTCAGTTTCTGTAAGAGCTTCAATTATTAATGCCCGTGATATTCCTAAAAAACCTTTGAGATCGTTTTCGTCAGGGAAAGATTCTTTTATTGTCTCTATCACACGAGTTAATCTTTCTTTTGTCTGTTCCATTTTTTTAAGTTCTAATTATTTTAAGATTGAATTTTTGTTTGGATAACTCCGAAGACAGGTGTTTTAAGTTTGGGCATTAATAAAGGTAATTGTTTTTAAAATAAAATGGCTGCTATGCCTCCTGGTAAAATATAAATCGAATACATTAGTGATATACATTTTTATACTGAAATAGTGTTACAAAATATGGATATCCATCCCGACGTGACAACAAAAAACCAATGCGTTTGGCTGCACTGGTTTGGCATATCTTTTTTTATCGGTTGACTAACTGAGCGAGACCTATTTCCCTTGTAGTTCTATATTATTCACAATTTGCTTTAATTACAGCAATATAGCCATCACTATATGCTGTTAAATAATTCATTTTGAAAAGAATTTCAACGACCATATAAAAATCATCGGGTGATTTAGTTAAATCAAGATTATAGTATGTTTTATCCGAATCATAATTCAAAAGGTATTTTTTCAAAAAACCCATTTTATCCTGCTTTGCAAATGCTGTTAATTTATTTTTATCAAATAAAAGAGTATAGCCAGAACTATCTACTAATTTTTTATAAACAAATTCATAGAAGAAAAATTTTTTTTCACCTTTAATTACTTCTTCAACGTATTCTTTAAGTTTCTCATTATCGGTAAACGAACTATCAACCGAGACCATGTATTTTGCAAAATCATTTTTTCCTATGACGATGCGCTCTTGCATATTATTGATCTGAACTGGCAAACACAGGAGATAGTTTGCTTTAAAATTAGGTTGAAAAGCTTTGTTTATTAACCCATCCAGACATGTGTCTGACATACTGGAGTTGAAAAAAGGGAATATGAATAATAATAAGTTTATCATAAATTTTCTATCAGTAAGGAGTATAATTGGAAGGGTTTTGAGAAGAACGATTATTAATATTATATCCCCTTGGTATTAGATGATATAAGAAAGTTGGAACATCTCCGTCATGTCCTTTTAGTCTTTCAATATAAACTGGTTGTACCATTTGAGGTCTCCCTGTGGAAAGCGCCACCCTGTTAGCAATATTTGTTGCATCAGCTTCGACTTTTTCAGCAAAACCTACAATTTGAAATTGTGCATTATGAAAAGGTTCCATTCTATCATGATTAAGCACTCCTTTTTCATATTGATAGCCATGTCCCAAAAGCTCATGCGCTAAATCTATATCCGGATCTGTTTGTGTTTTACTAAGAGGTCCAGGTTTTTCTATATCTCCCCCATTATTAAGCATTATACTATTTTTTGTGTTAGACCAGGTAAGTTCTCCAGTTTTTTCATCAAAATTATTTATTCCTTCATCAATAGTAATCATTTTGCTACCAGTCAAAACTTCATTTAATCTAATTTGTACTTCATCATCTTTAACATTTGCTAATTGATTCATTGTGCCTAACAATTCAGTAGAAAATGCGTCTAACTTTCCTGTATATTGTTTTCCATCGTTACCAAAATATCCTAGGCTACCATTTTGAAGTCTTCCAATATAATAGTTATTATCGCCAATTTTGGTTTGTGCAGTATCGCCTAATGGATCAGTAAATCTAACAGGATTATCTATCATACCTGCATAAGGACTAATCATTTCATTTGGCTTTGGATCTATCTGCCACCACCTACCTGTTTGAGGATCTAAATTTCTAAATTGCGACTCATATTCATCAATCCCCAAACTACTATCATATTCAATCCCATTATACTTATGCCTATTATCCATATTCCCTGCAGCCTGGTCGTCTATCCCTGCCATCGCCAGCCCGAACGGATAATAGTTATCCGTCTCAGTCAACGGCCCCCTCACCAATGAAACTATGAAGTTATCAAAATAGACATTTATGTTCGGGGTCTCGCTGCTCAGATAGATGTAGAGGTAACCGCTCTTTGTCATCTTCCTCAGTGCGACGTTCAGGCTCTGATAGGTGGTATTGCTTGAGCCCACCTGCTGAAACCCGCTGTTGTTCCCGTCATTGGTCATGACGATGTTCATCTGGTCATCGAAGAGGATGTAGTTCAAATAGGACATCGGTGCACTTGAGTTCGATGCTGCATCCTCGGCAGTTATAAAGCCTGTGACCCCGGGAGAGAGCACTGCTGATGGGTTGGACGTGAGCTGACTTATCAGGGTCGTTCCCTGTGCGGTCGTCACTGCAGCTGACGGCAATGAGTTTGCGAGTGCGTTGATGATGTCAGTGATGGGGTTGTTGGGAGGATTGTTGGCAGGGATGACCCCGTAAGTGTTGTACCAGTCATTGACATGTATGTTGACCTCGTCACCCGCCATCACCCGAAGTGTGATGGAAGGGCCTATCTTATTGCCGCTGCCATTCGTCTGCGCCACATACTGGTTGGGGTTGCTGTACACCAGATAGGACGGGAAGCCAGGGATCGAGGATATGGGGTACCTGGTCGTGTTCACATTCTCAAAGTACATGGTGTCGCTCGCCTCATTGCTCACCTCCATGGTGCATGTGGGATATGCATCTGTCTCGGCCTGGTCCGTCAGCACCACCCTCGTGTCCCCCAAATGATCCTTCTCAAAATAATCATAGAACATGGTATCAGTATGAAGGGCAAGACGGGAATATGGCCGGATGCGTCCTTCCTCCTGACCGATGTACTGCAGGGTGTCATTCTGATAGACATAGGCATCGATGTAATCGGTCTTGGTGGTCTTGGCCGGGCTCACCGTGTTGTCGACCGTGACCTTCTCCAGTTTATTGCCTGCAGCGTCGTACACATAGCTGACCGTGCCCTTGGAAGTGACCGTGACGGTCTTGGGCAGGTTCAGGTAATTGTATGCGATCGAACTGATGGCCTTGTTATTGTCCTGTGTAAGGTTGCCGTTGCCATCATAGGTATAGTCCTGACTGGTATTGTTGTTGACCTCCTTGAAGTCTCCCAGCGTGCTGTTGGCATTATTTGCTAGGTCGGTGACATAGTTCAGCTGGTTGCTGTTGGGGTTGTATCCATAGACCAGACTATCTATAGTCGTGGAAGAAGTGAGTGTGGTCAATCCCTTTTGGTTCATGGTGAGGATATTGCCGTTGTTGTCATAGCTCAATCCCGAGGTCGTGAAATCAATGCCCGCGGCAGTGCTCCAATTACTGTTGGTGTATTGCGTGAAATCAGCCTCCAGCAATCGGTTGGCATTGTCGTAACTGTAGCCATAGGCCCTTTGGGCCTGGTCTGAGGCAGTGGCCCACATCACTCCTGCTATATTGCCGTTCAATTGATCGGCGTTGAAACCATGGTCATAGGAGATGTCCTCCCCGAACCAGTTCTGCTGCCCTGATGGTGCGTCCGCATAGCCCTTGTTGATGCCATTCAGCCAACCCCGGATATTGTAGGTGTAACTTATTGAATCCAGCGGGTTGGTCGTATAGAGGCCCAGATGGGCAGTGTTCCTGTACAGGCCTATGTACTTCTCTGAAAGCTGCCCAAGCTCATTGTACTGGTTGCGGGAGAGTGTAGTGAGTGTACTGTTCCATAGTTTCTCATTGGTCTGTAGCACCCTTCCCATGGCATCATACTGCTTTTGTACGGCATAGCGGCTGTATTGGGGGTTGTTGCCCCCTTTTCCGATGGTCGCCCATGTGGCCAGCAATTGCCCTGAGAAACTGTACTCCATCGTCACAGTGTCCTTTGCGCCGGTATAGTTCGTGCTCTGGGTCTGTAACAGCCTGTTGCGGTCATCGTAGAAATTGACAGTGTACAGGTATGTCCCCGTGCCCGGGATCTCCACCTGTGTGCCCGTCACCTGATTCTTCATCTGGTAATTGGCCGTGATGGGCTGGGCATAGGGAAATGTCGTGTTGCTGGGCGTATAGAAGAGGGTGTTCTGGTTGTTGTTGGGATTGGTGTTGGCAGGGATCAGCGTGGTCGAAAGGCCGCTTCCGGTCGCGGCCACCTGGGTATAATCGTCATAGAATGTCTTTGTCAGTATCTCGTAATTGCTTGTTGGGTTGGGATAGTTGGTACTGGTCGCCGCTGCTGCCTGTTGTGTTGCAAGGTTCCCGCTGTTGGTCCAGAGTCCGGTGGCAACGGGTCTGTCCAATGCGTCATAGCTGGTATAGAGCCATTGGCCAAGGCCACGGAGGTTGGCATCCTGCGTCATCACAAGCCTGTCTATCTCATCATAGGCCATCCATACCTCACCCGCACCGGGGACCCGTTTGATGGTCATCCTGTTGCGCCCGTCATACTCATAGCTGAAGCATTGCTGCTGCGCGATGGTGGACGTGGCCCATGTGGTATTGTCAAAGTTCCAACCGTTCTGCATCAGCCAGGTGGTACCATTGGGCTGTATGACACACCTCAGGTTCCCTATGTCATCATAGATGTAATAGGTGCACAGCCAGCCCACATGGCCTGTGCCGGGAGTGGGCACCGACTGCACCTTTTTGAGGATGGTATGCCCAAGGAGGTCCTTGTAGGCCATCACCTGATCTCCCTGTTCATCGGTGGTGATTGTCACAGACAGGGTACCCAGGCTGTAAAGGCCCCCGGATACGGGAAGGTCACCGCTCGTATAATCCATGTTCCAGATGACGACACTGTCGGCTGAAGTATTGTTCATGTACTGCACCGTCGTCCCCACGGCATTCCCCACCCAACTGTTGCCGGGTGGCAGCTCCTCTACGGGGCGGTCCAGCGGCGATGCCTCAAAATTGGTCTGACCATAGTAATATTGCTCCCCGGGATACTGGTTGGCAGAGAAGTTCTGCTGCTCATTGAAGGGGTCCATTTTGAAAGTCCCGTCACTGCCCGGTGACACATAGGGCAGGTATTTGACAGACTCCCTTCCGTAAGGGTCAAATATCACGGGGCTCACCATATCGAAGCCGGCAGGGCTTTGCTGCTTTGCCACCGTCTGTATGGGCCTTCCGAGGCCATCGATATACTGTGTCGTCTGCTTAACATCGCTCACGGGCGATGCAGGGTCGATGACTGTGCTCTGCGACATCTGGGGCCTTGTCACATCCCAGGTGATCACTGTATTGACCACTGTCGTGGAAGGGTATGGCAGCGGTATGGGATTGGGGGCCTGAGAGCCATAATAGGGCATTGGGTGGCTGCCGACCGGCGTGTTCTGTGCAGAGAGCTGAGGCATGCCCGTGCACAGCATGACAATGGCCCATGCCATACGGTAAGATCGCCAAATATGCCTTTGTCTCATTACAGTCATTTCATCTTTTTTAAGTGCCGGGACAGCCCTTCTTATTTTTAGTTATTGCCCTTAATGCATCTGCATCATCTGCTCCATCAATGCGCCGTTCAATGCCTGCTCCGGGCCGAACACGCCATAGAGGTTGCCTTGAGGATCGATGAAGTACATCTCACCCACGCCTTTGACATCCTCATCAAAATGACCGTTCTGTGATTGGTTGGTCAGCCAACCGAAGAGCGGGTCCTGGTATGCCGATGCCTTCCTTGTGTCCATCCCTTCTGCGATGATACATGGGGACAATACAAGGTCGCCATAATATGCCTTCAGGCTGTACAGGGAATCATCATAGTAGCCGTCCTCATAGGAGGGGATACCGATCACTGTGATGCTGTCCTGATAATCCATTGCCACCGTGTCCATGTTCCTCAGAAAATCACTGTCAGAAGAGGTATATGTGGAGGGGATCACAACGAGCAGCACGCGCTTCCCCTGATATTGGCCCAATGAATGCTGTTGGCCATCAAAGGTGGTGATAGAAAAGCTAAAAGCATTTTGGGCATGGGCATCCATGACACATGATAACAGTGCCAGCGCTGTCAAAACCCTCCATATTTTCTTTGTTCTTATCACCTTTCCTTATTTTTTGTCGTTGTCTTTCTTTAATAAATGATATTCCCCACTGACACGGTATAACAATCATTGGCGGTGACCTGAATATTGTAAAAGGTCGCCGAGGTCCCTGATGTGGTCATTGCCTTGCTGCATCCTGAACCGAACACATAGGCTGTCGTATTGCCTGCAGAGGAGATATTGAGGTCATAGCTGCCTGCAGGGATGGTCCCTAGCACAGGAGGATAGACCGGGGCTCCCGGAGTGATCGATTCCGGCAATTGGAAACTGTACTGCTGATGTGTCCCAAGGTTCGTATAGGTGACAGTGAAGACCGTGCCCAGAGGCACAGGTGGTATGAGCGGGGCCTTTACCTGCACCATCACCGGTACCATATATATGACCGTGACATTCCCTGAGAGCATGCATGAGCCGCTGCTGTTGGCATAGGCCTGACCGCTGCTGTCGATATAGTTCTGTGCTGCTTGATCTGCTGCTGCCTGACTCACACCTGAGGCATATGTGCCAGCAGGGACAATGAACGGTACCGCACTGCCTGTGCTGTCAGCACCGCAATTGTTCTTTGTGAAGTACGCAGTGTCAGCGACATTGTAGAACGTCGACACATTGCAGTTGGTCGGCTGGCCGGCATAGTTGTAGCATATCTTCTTTATGATGTTGGTGTCCTGGTCCCGCACGACGTTCAGCCTTCCAAAGGCGTCATACTGGTAATAAGTGACCTTATTGTTCACATCGCAATCTGTGGTCATTCCCACAAGCTGACGGTAAGTGTACGTCGTCATCTGGGCGCCCTCAGGGTAAAGCCGCAGCTCATCGATCTTCCCTGCATTGACTATACTGACGGAGCTCTGGCCCGTCACCCTGTGCTCAAAATATGTCCATCCATTGATGGTCTTCCCTTTGATCGGGTAGCCCGTCATTGTGCCCGTTATCGGGAAGGGATAGGTCAGTTTCGTCCAGTAACTCACCCGATAGATGGTGGAGGGGTTGAGAGGTATTGCTGTGGTTATCGTTGTGCTGCCACCCACATTGTAACAATTGTTCCCAGTCGGGCTGCTGGCATCTGCTATCGGTGTGCCCGAGTAGGACCAGTTGCCCTTCCCGTCAGACTCAAAGGAGGTGTAGGCGATACTGCCCTGTACGCTGTTCTTCACCTGGGCCACTGGGTAGGCGTAACCATAGTCCCAGAGATATGAGTAGCTCAGGTCATTGGCCTTGTTCTGTCCTATCAGGTTGCAGTTGTTGTCATAGGTGAAGTATACCCTTGGCACATAGTAGGCAGAGGGGTTGGCCATGAAGTCCGATTTAAGGACATTGCTCGCATTCTCAGGGGCATGGTATGCCGTAGAGGGGACTGCCTCGTACAGGCCCAATGCTGGTGTGGAGGCATTGGGATTGGGGACATAGTCGGTCCTCATGGCTGATAGTAGGTAATCTGTCCCGCCCTTGTTTATCGACTCGATGACCTCAATGGGCCTGGTACATATGTTCTGATCCATCATCAGCTCAATGCCTTCGTGCGGGGCTGTCCCCGGAGCATACCCCGTGTAATATCCTGCTGCCGCGGTGTTCATCGAGCCAACTGCGGTCGATGACGCACCCGCATATTGTGACTCACAGGGATTGTTGGCCCAAACGGTCTGAAGGGCAGTATTGGTCGAGTTGCCGGTCTGCGGTGGGGTCCAAACGAGATTCGCCTGATCGTCCCTCGTGACGACACAGCCCTGATATGTAGAAGAGGCACTCGTTCTTGCATTGTAATATGCCAGGTCCGTGCTGCTGAGGGTGGGGACACCTGTAAGGCCATAGTCCGCCGGGTACATGTATTGGGTGGTGATCAGCTCCCCTTTGCTATTCTGCGTGACGACACGCGATGGCTGCAGGTAATCGGGGTCATCATAATAATATGAGGTCGTCGAGCTAACAGGATTCTGGCCATTCTGATCATAGGTGATGTCCTGTTTGGAGTCCAATTGGTCCCATCCTGACTCAAGATAGTAGGGTGTTGCCGTATACAGGTTATACCTTTGCGTGAGATCATAAGGGTCAGGGTCATCCGGCAAGGGGGGGACGTAGCCGCCCTTGTTCCCGGCCACCTCCCTCAGGTCGGCGGTCACAGCATAGAAGTCCATGAGCTTATGGTAAGAATAGGTATTGGTCGTGACCTTCAGCGGTATGTACGCACCTGCGGAGAGGCCGTAGTCCGCCCGGCCGAGCAATTGGATGCCCAATACCTCGTTTTGGGAGACACCGCCGCCATATTGATAGATGGTCTTACCATTGGCGCCCGTTGCATCGGTGAGCTCGGTCACCGTCGGATAGTAGTATTGGTCATCTAGCAGACTTGACAGAGGGGAACTGAAGTTGGATGAAAAGATGGTCTCCGTGCCCCCGTTGTCCTGATTGTGATAGACAGAGTGCTGTTTGAGGCCCACCTGGCCCAAAAGCACTGCCGATGGATAGGTGTATGATCTGGTCAATGCAGGGGAGCTATTGATGTTATCATATGAGGTGATGGTCTTTACCCTTATCCCCGGCCCGGGGAAACCGTACTGCTGGTCATAGTCATATTGTGCCTGATCGAAGTAGGTGATATTCGTGATATTGGCAAATGTGCTCGTTGGATGCTGCTCGGTGGGGTCATTCGTACAGGTCACAGTATAATTGTAAGTATCTGCCGGAAGGTCCAGAGTTGTCTTGAAGTCAGTGTTGTAACCCAATGCATAGCCTCCCGGATTGGGTGGCCAGTACACTTTCCCGGTGGTCGCTGAGGTTATCGTCAGTATATTATACAGGTCCTTTATGTCCGGGTCTCCCGGGACATTCTGCCCAAACTCCACATTGACAGGGGCAGGGGTGGAATACAGGCAGGCATCGACTGTAAAGGAACCGTAGGTCGTGATCATCGTGTTGCCCGTCCCCGTATATGTCGCAGTTGGATAGACGCCTATGGGGTAACAATAGGATGTCGAGCTCGACCCGCTCACATCAAAATCGATCATGTTCCCCTCGTACGTGAAATTGGTATATCCCCCCGTAGGATAGGTAATCTTGGTCAGGGCACCGTTCATGGACCTTGTAGGGTCCGAGCCCCTGTTCGCATTGGCGTAGTAGGACGTGTATGATGTGATCACAGAGGTGAACAATGAGGTGTTATTGTGCACCCCGTTATAATACCCGAAATAATCTATCCCCCTTGTGTCCCTTGGAAAATCACTTGCCGTCTCGTTGGCGTATTGAAAACTGTAATCCTGCTGAGGGGTCTGCTTGGTGAATGCGACAGTGTCTGTGACCGTGTTCGAATAGTACCCTCTTGTCTCAACACCATCGAGCCTGAGTTGCGTGGCCCCTGAGCCACCTCCTGCGTCTGACAGGGAGCCCTGAAAATAAGTATGCTGCAACACCATTTTCCTGATGATGAAGTTCGAATTGTAGATGTCGATCTCCCCGAGTGCTGTATCGGTGCCGAGGTCCTGGCGGGCTGTGGCCTCCGGGATGAACTGTATATTGCCTCCGTTGAAACTGATCTGCCTCAGGCGGAGTGTCTTGGTGAACTGGACAGCGGAGGAGGTCGTTGAGAAGAGGTCACAGCCTGCATTGGTGCCATTGCAATTGAAGCCATTACCATCCACCTGATAGGTATCAGTGTAGCCGTTGTTGTCCTGAGGGCCGTAGTAACCTGTGTACTGAAAGCTGATCACATCTGTCTGGTCTGCTGATGTGATGCTTGTCAGATACCATGATGAGTTATAGGGTCCCGGGATATTTGACGGCCCCTTGGTGGTCGTTATCTCAGGAAGGTTGAACTGATATACTGTCCCGTCCTCATCGGTGATGGAGAAAAGACCGGACGTTTGAACGATCTTGAGTTTCTGCCTGGGGAAAGTGTATGCCCTGCCTCCGACCATGATGAACTTCCCCGAATGTCCATTGAAGTGGAAGAGATAAAGGTCGGGCTCCCCATCGGCCACTCCTGTCCCCAATGCCTGCATGAAATCCATGTTGATCGTAAGGTCGTCCACATTGGCATAGGCGTCCCAGGCTGTGGCACTCGTGTTCAAAGGAAGGTCGTCATCCGGCAGGCCCTTTACCACCCTTGTAATCACACCGCCACCTTCCAGATTCCAACCCATTCCAACAGAGCTGGAGAGCTCTCCTGGCCTGTACCCGTTGTAATTATATGCAAGTGACACAGGCAATGAGAGCTTGGTCGTCCTGATGTCAAAGACCGGGACAGAGACATTGGGAATGCCTGTATACAATGTGACAGGCAGGATGCCATACTTCCCCATTGACCCCGCTTCAGGCGACGGGGGTATGAGGCTGTTGTCCAATGACGGCGTTGTGTTCGATGTCTGCCCTCCGCAAAAAATGGAGGCACCTATAAAAAGAATGAATAGAATTGACCTTGAGATCATTTTGCCCTTTTTGACGGTTCTTTTAAAAGCTATACCCCAGCCTGAACTTGAGCGCCGTGCCCTGCGGCACCTCATACAGATACAGGAAGTCGTACAACAACTGCATCTCACAGTTCTGCTTGCCGACCTTGTACTTCCTTGTGATGCCCAGCAATGCACTCTTCTGCCAGGCATCAA
>Ga0206909_1120_pt1 | contig 15281 bp, 19 predicted proteins | sample Alteio_BWOrgHeat_76_FD_152943 | JGI IMG/M metagenome (GOLD analysis project Ga0206909, IMG submission 152943) | Enriched cells from forest soil in Barre Woods Harvard Forest LTER site, Petersham, Massachusetts, United States -... | ecosystem: Environmental > Terrestrial > Soil > Temperate forest >...
TAAATTAACGGCTACTTCGTCCAACACGGTCACTATTTTCTGGCGGCATTCGGTAATCGTATCAAACCCACCGGCTTGTTTAAAAGCGTATAATGAACTTACGCTGCCCGACCATGTACGAAAGTCCTTGGCGGTGAAATCTTCGCCGGTTATTTCCTTTAAATAATTATTTACATCCGCAGAGCCAACGGTGCATCTTTCTCCACCGGCGTTATAATATTGAAAAAGCTCCTTTCCCGGGATTTCGCGGCATTGCTTAACCAGTTTAGCCAGCTTACGGCTATGCAACGCTATTTTGTGATAAACGCCCTTTTTACCCTTAAATTCAAAATCAATGGTCGAGCCTTCAACTTTCACGTGCCGGTTCATTAATGTAGTTAAGCCAAACGAGCCATATAGTTTTTTGTACGATTCGTTGCCTATCCTTATGCTGGTTAACTCCATTAGCCTTACTATCAGCGCTATTATTTTGTCGTGATCCAACTCCTTCCGGGCAAGGTCTTTATCTACCTGTTTCCGTATCGCGGGCAAATGTGACGCAAAGCTCTGTAAACGATAGTATTTGCTTTGATTCCGGATCTTATTCCAATAAGCATGATAGCGGTACTGTTTGCGACCCGCAGCATCGATACCGGTAAACAGCAAATGGCTGTTTTCAAATGGCGAGATCCATACGTTGATATAAGCAGGCGGTATCACCAGTTTGTTAAAGCGATCGATCAATTCCTTATCTTTAACAGCGTTACCGTCTTTATCTAAGTAAGTCCACCCTTTGCCGGATTTTTTACGCGTATAGCCAGGTACCGAATCGGTCACATACCGTAACCCAACAGCTTTAGCTGTTGTTTTAGGATCGCGTCCTATTTTTTCGAGTTTCTTTTGGAGTTGGTTCATTTAACACAACAACATCGTCTATGCAAATTAAGTTTTAGGCTCAATTTAAAATATTGACCCTTTCTTTTATATTTGATTAGATTATTAAATAGTCAATAATGGAACTCGTCCCGGTAAAAGAGCATCTTGAAGAAAATAAAGTATTTACCGACGATCCCGACTGCCAGGACAGTATTTACATGTCGGTTGATTTTTATAAACGGATTGGGTTTGACCCACCATGGATCTGTTACTATGCAAAACTGGAAGATCAACTGGTGGGCTGTGCAGCCTACAAAGGCAAGCCAGTTGATAATAAAGTTGAAATTGCTTACGGCGTTTTTCCTCTATACTGGCAAAAAGGAATTGGCACACAAATAGCCGAAACATTGGTAAAGTTCGCTTTAGAAACAGACCCATCCATTACTATTACTGCCAAAACTTTACCCGAAGAAAATTTTTCGACGCGCATCCTCCGCAAAAACAACTTCAAACTTTTAGGAGCCATTGTTGATCCTGAAGATGGCGAATTATGGGATTGGGAATACGTGAAAGAGACGAATTGAATTAATGCGAATTTCACGAATTAAGGCGAATTTTCACAAATCTGCGTTACAGTGCAATTCCTAAAATTCGTGAAATTCGATCCTATTCGTGGCCATTGGTGTTAATCCTTTTTTTACCCTCCCCTGACCATCCTTTTCGATCAAAACCCCCAACTTTACCTCAATATTCAACTCATCAACTTATGAAGTACAATTTTTTAGGGAACACCGGCCTGGTGGTTTCCGAATTATGTTTTGGCACCATGACCTTCGGCGGCAAAGGCATTTGGGAAGCAATAGGAACAACCCAACAAAAGGAAGTAAACGACCTGATGAAAGTTGTGGTCGATTCGGGCATTAACTTTATCGATACCGCTAATGTTTATTCCTACGGCGAGTCGGAAAAACTGTTGGGCCAATCTATTAAAGATGTCGGCTTTAACCGGCACGAACTGGTAATTGCTACCAAAGTGCGCGGCCGAATGAGCCCAAGCCAAAATAGCGTGGGACTCTCCCGTTACCACATTTTTCAATCAGTCGACGAAAGTTTGAAACGACTACAGCTAGACCATATTGATATACTTTACGTGCATGGAGTCGACCCAAAAATCCCGGTTGAGGAGATCATGCGTTCGCTGAACGATATTGTGTTAACCGGCAAAGTGCGTTATGTAGCCGTTTGCAACTGGCCGGCCTGGATGGTGATGAAGGCCCTGGGCATAGCCGAAAAACATGGTTGGAACAAATTTGTGGGTATGCAATATTTTTATTCGCTTGCTGGCCGCGATATCGAAAGGGAAATTCTTCCGCTGGCTGCCGATCAAAACCTGGCGATGATGCCGTGGAGCCCGCTGGCCGGTGGTTTTCTTGGCGGCAAATATTCACGCGATTCGGAAACATCTGAAGGTTCGCGCCGGACTACCTTTGATTTTCCACCGATCGACAAGGAAAAAACCTACGATATTATTGATGTGATCGCCGAAATTGCTATCCAACATCATATTGGTATTGCCGAAGTTGCGTTAGCGTGGATCCGCCTGCAAAAAGGAATCACCAGCACCATTATCGGCGCAAAAAACGTTGATCAGTTGAATGCCAATATTAAATCAACGAAGTTCAGTTAATGGCCGACGACCTAAAAAAGATCAACGAAATAAGCGCTTTACCGCGTGAGTATCCCGGATGGATGGTTGAAAGGCAATCGGGCGACAGGGAGATCAAGTAATTTTTGTTCATAGTTAATAGATCACAGTTCATGGAAGGATTGCCGGCATGAACTATGATCTATTAACTATGATTAGCGTCGTTTTTATCAACAGGCTTAATCAAACCTCAAATGCCCTTAACGTCTTAACCACATGCTCTACCTCGTCGGCATGCACATCCAGGTGCAAAACAAAACGGATCCGGTTTGGGCCGGTAGATAGCGCATGGACCCCTTGCGCAGCCAGCTTCTGTAATACCAGCGCAGCCGGTTCAACCGTATCAAACACTACAATATTGGTTTCAGCGGGTAACACATTGGCCACCCAGCCACATTTGACCAGTTCATCTGCTAATATTTGGGCGTGCGAGTGATCGATCTTTAATCGATCTACGTGATGATCAAGTGCATAAATACCGGCAGCGGCGAGGAACCCTGCCTGGCGCATACCACCACCAAATACTTTACGCACACGGCGGCCATATTTTATAACTGCTTTGTCGGCTAAAAAAACCGAGCCAACGGGCGCGCCCAGCCCTTTTGAAAGGCAAACCGAAATGCCATCAAAATATTTACCATAGTCTTCGGCCTTATCGCCGGTTTTAGCTAAAGCGTTAAATATGCGGGCACCGTCCAGGTGCACTTTCAATCCTTTGTTTTGGCATAGTGCAGCTATCGGCTTTATTTGTTCCAGCGAATAGCAGCTGCCCCCACCCCTGTTCACGGTATTTTCAAGCACTACCAAGCTGGTACGCGGATAATGATCGTTTATGGCGTTTATTTCCGGCTCAATCATTTCGGCAGTTAATATCCCGCGATAGCCGTTTAATAACCTGGCGGAAACCGACGAATTAAAGGCGATGCCACCACCTTCATAGCGGTAAACATGCGCTGTTTGGTCGGCAATCAGTTCGTCAAGCGGCTGGGTAAAACATTTGATGCCGATCTGGTTGGTCATCGTGCCCGAAGGGCAGAACAAACCGGCTTCCATGCCAAATAACGCGGCAGTTTTTTGCTCCAGTTCGTTAATGGTTTCGTCTTCGCCAAAAACATCGTCCCCCACTTTGGCGTTCATCATGGCCTCCATCATTCCGGGAGTTGGTTTGGTTACCGTATCGCTGCGTAAATCAACATTCATCATATTAAACAGGCTAAAAATGCGTTATTTGTGTTTGAATTATTATGCGTCCAATTTTAATCATTTTATTTTTTATCCTGACCATTGTATCAGCAAAATCATATGGACAAAAATGGATGCCCGGCCATTTTACCGATGTAAAGGGAAATATGGAAACCGGCTTTATCCGCTTTGGGGGCGGCAAAGCGCCAATCAAAGGCGAAGGTTTTATTGAGTTTAAAGAGGATAACAAAGCCGAACCTTTTAAATTAAGCGCCAGCGAACTTAAATCATTTGTAATAGGCCGCGATAGCTTTGTGGTTGCCCACGCACCCGGGAACGAAACTTGGGCGCATAACGATTTCGATTTTGTACGCGTGGTTTTGGATGAAGACATTAAACTATATGCAGCCGGCGGCGTAAAGACCGGCGGTGGCAGCGGAATAGGCATTGAACCGGGCATTGGGGCAGGCGTTGGTACCGGCGGCTATGGCGCGGGGGTAGGCGGCGGTGTATCTATCCCGATAGGTGGCGGTGGTGGCTCGTACGAAAAACTGGTATATTATTACGGCGACAATACCGCCAACATGAAACGCCTGAACGATCAAAATTTTGAAGACATTATGTGCGATGTGATGGGCGATTACCCCGACATTGTGGATAAAATACACGCCAAAGTTTACGTGCTCTCAAATATCGACAGGCTGATAGCGTACTTTAAACAGGTGAAAAAGGGTTCATAGTTGATGGTTCATAGTTCATAGTTCATAGTAGCGGCAAATTCTGCTATGAACTATGAACCATGAACTATAAGCTCCCCGCTATCACAAACCCGCTGGCCCAGGCCCATTGAAAGTTGTAGCCGCCCAGCCACCCGGTAACGTCCACGCATTCTCCTCCGAAAAACAAACCGGGTACTTTTTTGGCTTCCAGCGTTTTTGAGGATAGTTCGTCCGTAGACACGCCGCCGCGCATTACTTCGGCTTTATCGTAGCCCTTATCTCCTGCTGGTTTTACTTTAAATTCGTGCACCAGGCTATCAATATTTTCGATATCAAGTTTAGTTAGCGATGCCAGGTTTTTTTCAACAGGCAACCTGTCACTCAATGCCTCGGCAAATTTGCGGGTATATAAACCGGCAAGATAAGCCAGTAGCATTTTTTTGCCATTAGCTTCCCGTTCCTGTTGTATCAACTCGGCTATGTTTTGATTGGGCAGTAAATCGATATAAATATATTCGCCCGGCCGCCAGTAGGATGATATTTGCAGGATAGCCGGCCCGCTAAGGCCCCAATGGGTAAACAAGATATTTTCTTCAAAACTGGCCCGATCGTTCCAAACCCGGCAAAAAATACTATTGCCCGAAAGCTGCTCAAACCAGGGCTGATCCTTACCCGTAATGGTAAGCGGCACCAATGCCGGAACCGTATCATTTATTTTCAGTCCAAATTTACGGGCGATCCGTAAACCAATGTCCGTTGCGCCCATTTTAGGTATCGGTAAGCCGCCTGCCGCGATAACTATTTTTTGCGCCGATAGGGTCTTCGTCGCTCCATCAATTTCGACGGAAACATTAAAGCTATCGTTTTCTTTGTCGATCCCTTTAACATCAGCATTACAAACTATTTCCTGCTCCATATCACGGCACAGGTCGGTAAACACTTTTACCACGTCTCTGGCATTATCACTCTCCGGGAACAGCTGCCCTAGCGTTTTTTCTTTCCCGACAATACCATAAGCCTCAAAAAAACTGATAGTATCCTCAACCGACCATTGCGACAAGGTCGACTTACAAAAATGCTCGTTTTGCGAAATAAACTGCTGTGCCGAAGCATACAGGTTGGTATAATTGCACCGGCCTCCGCCGCTGATCAGTATTTTAGCGCCTGGTTTATCGTTTTTTTCCAGTACCAGCGTACGTTTGCCTAAAAAGCCGGCCTGCACCGCGCACATTAAACCACAGGCGCCTCCGCCAATAATTATCGCATCAAAATGGGTTTGTTTTATTAGTTTTGCTGTCATGGCAGATGTTCCGCAAATATCAGAATTCGGCAAGATACTTATCTTTCTCATCACCGGAATAATTATGGTGGGCTTTGCGTTTTTTATTGTCAGGCTTATCGCCCCGAATAAACCCAATCCCGAAAAACTCACCTCATACGAATGTGGCGAAGAACCTACCGGAAACGCGTGGCTGCCTTTTAATTCGCGTTTTTACGTTATTGCGCTGGTTTTTTTGTTGTTTGATGTCGAAATGGTGTTTATTTTCCCATGGGCGATTGTTTTTGGCAGTCATGAGATTGCCGGCATCGATGCTCGCTGGGGAGTATTGTCGCTTGTCGAAATGTTTTTGTTTTTAGGCATTCTCATCCTCGGCCTGGCCTATGTTTGGGTTAAAGGTGACCTGAACTGGATAAAGCCCGAACCGATCAGGCCGATATCCGATACTAACATCCCACTGGCTTTATATGATAAACTAAACGCCGAACAAAGCGCCTATAAAGTAAAAGAATTTACCGGCGATCCCCTGCCAACTGCTACTGCTACTGACACTGCTACTACTGCTACGGCTCCCCAAATAAGGAAGCCCATGTTTAAACCAACCTTTAAAAAACCCGGCAATGAGTAACGATTTGACAAGTGAAGACGGCGGCGTGGTGGTCACCAAACTCGACGATCTGCTCAACTGGGCCCGGTTATCGTCCCTATGGCCACTTAGCTTTGGCATAGCCTGTTGTGCCATTGAACTAATGGGTGGTTTTGCCAGCACGTACGACCTTGACCGTTTCGGTGTTTTTCCACGCCCATCCGCACGACAGGCCGACGTGATAATTATTGCCGGCACCGTAACCTTTAAAATGGCCGAGCGCATCAAACGCCTTTACGAACAAATGCCCGAACCAAAATATGTGATCTCCATGGGTTCGTGTTCCAATTGTGGCGGCCCTTACTGGCAGCATGGCTATCACGTGGTGAAGGGCGTCGACAGGGTAATACCGGTTGATGTTTATGTCCAGGGCTGTCCGCCGCGGCCTGAATCTCTTATCGGCGCTATACTGGAATTGCAGAAGAAGATCGCCGGAGAAAGTTTGGGAGAGTTCAGAAAATCCGAAATTCCAAACGCTATTTAAATGGCCTCGTATTTTACGACCTCTCCTTTGCCTGTAGCCCGTCAGAACGCATCTCGTCTCCAAAAAAGAACGCTTCCTATATGGATGCATAACGATTGCAAAGTCCATCATAAAAACTATACCTTTAAATGCCTGAAAATCCCGGCTCAAAAAACCAATGAAAAAGAAATTACCCCTATTCGCTACATTGTTATTTATAATCTTACACACAGCCAAGGCTCAAACGCAGCCAAATAAAGACATCTTTCCGGCGGGTACAACTATGGAAGCGGACATCCCCTACGCATTTGATACCCTCAAAAAACATACGCTTGACATTTACATGCCGCCGGTAAAAACCTTGAGTTATCCCCTGATTGTATGGATCCACGGAGGTGCGTGGATGTCGAACGATAAACACGCCGACATGGGTTATATGGCCAACACCATAAAAGCTTTTTTAAACGCGGGATATGTTTTGGCTTCAATTGATTACCGCCACAGCACCACAGCGCCTTTTCCGGCACAGATACAGGATTGCAATCGGGCTATTGAATATTTGTACCAAAATGCCGCGCAATACAATATCGACGAAAGCAAGATCGCATTGATCGGGTTTTCTGCCGGTGGGCATTTGGCTTCACTGGTCGGGTTATCCAATAACAATTTTGAAAAGTCATTTTACTATAATGGCAAAAAGCCTCAGTTTAAAGTAACCGTGGTACTTGATTTTTATGGCCCTTCCGATTTTTCGACGTTAAAAGGGAACGACAGTACCGATCCGCGCAATCCGATCACACTACTTTTAGGGGGCACAGTAGCTCAAAAAACCGAACTGGCAAAAAAAGCCAGCCCGATAACCTATATCGACAAAAAAGACCCACCTTTTTTCATTGTACAGGGCGAAAAAGATCAATCTGTAAACCCCGATCAATCCATTTTGCTTAGCAACCTTTTGAAAAATGCCAAAGTAGACAATGAGCTTATCATCGTGCCTGGTGCACCACATTATGGCGTAATGTTTGATACCGAACAGATCAGGGGCGACCTGATGGCGTTTTTAAACAAGTACATGAAGTGATTTTTAGAAAAACATTGCGGCGATAATAATGGGAACGATGAATAAACCAATGGATACCAGCGCGTATCGTTTGTAAAGTTTACCCCCCTGCGATTTGTACGCCGCACATAGCTTTTCGTATCGGTTGTCGTTGAAAATTAGCAAATAGTTTAAAATGACAAACGGAATAAAATGTGTAACGATGATGGAAATGTAGGCATTAACCAAATTGTAATTAAAGAAATTTACCGGGAAATATAGCGGAAGCGTCTTGTTTACAATCGTCTTCATCCATAAAAACAGTGTAAACAAATTAACGCCCATCAACACCGACATCGGCACAAGTGTATACAGTTTCCAGCTAGCCGCCTCCGCTCTTTTTGCCCTTGTCGCTGCGATAGCATCAACCCATATTTTGTAGTACAGCGTTAACATCCCTATTTTTTTTCCATTTTTTTCAGGTCGCTGGTTATTTCCTCTTCGGCACAATCGATCGCATCTTCTATTGAATGACTTTTAGTGTTCGATTTGGCTTTTTGTGTCAATTCAACAAGGGTCTTGTAATGCTCGTATAATGTGTTAAGCGAATCTTCACTAAGGTCCTGTATGTTCAGCAGCCGGTTGCTGGCACTGTTGTTCGCTGCAATTAGCTCATTCAGTTTTAGCTGCACTGCTATCGATTCCTTATTTTGTGATTTTTGGATCAAAAAAACCATTAAAAAAGTAATGATGGATGTCCCTGTATTTACAATAAGCAGCCACGTATTTGAAAAATGGAATACCGGGCCACTAAACGCCCAAAGCAAAATAAGTGCAACAGCGGCCAAAAATACCGGACTACTACCGCTATAGGTAGTAATGGTATTACTTATCTTTTCGAATCCTGAAATATCATCATTTTCTTGTGCGCTCATATTAAAATTTGTTTTAACTTATAAGCCTTTAAAGTAAAAATTGTTTGAGGCAGATAAAAACATGAACAAATCGCAGTCGCAATTAGTAAAATTCCCAATCTTAACAACCAGACATCTCATTTTAAGGCAATTAGCCGAAGATGATATCCCCGGGCTGATTGACCTGCGATCCGACGAACAGGTTAATCGATACCTTAACAGGCCTAAATCGATGACGGCTGAAGAAGCGAACGCATTTATTAAAAAGATAAACGATGGGTTTAACAAGGGTTGGTATTACTGGGTAATTTCGTTAAAAGGAGATCAAAAACTGATCGGCACCATTTGCCTTTGGAATTTTGACGATGCAAATAAAAGCATCGAGATTGGTTACGAATTAATGCCGGCTTTCCAGGGCCAGGGTTTGATGCATGAGGCATTGGCTGAAGTGATTGCATTTGCTACCCTGCATTTAAAATTAATTATTGCCCATACACTCAGCGAAAATGAGCGTTCGAAAAACCTCCTGGAAAGATCAGGATTTACTGTTGACCCGGTGCTTGCTGAAAAATTATTAACAGAAGAACCTGGTAATACTGAGGTCGTCTATTCGTTGCTGGCACCTATATAATATTAAAAATTTGAATACTTAAACATAAAAAGGCCCGGCTTTTAAACGAGGGCACTGAAAAAGTCTTTTAGAATTAGAGGATAGAAAAAGGAGTAGAAATCATAGTTTTTCTGCTCCTTTTTTTGTATTTTAAAGGTGTATTAGAACGCCTTTTAGATGTTAGCTCAACAACACCAAATCCAGTTCAGCGCTTTTTCGGGTTTATATGACTTGATCGTTCCCCAGGACAATCTTCTTCGCAAGATCAATGAACTGATAGACTTTACTTTTATCTACGAAGAATTGGTCGGCAAGTATTGTCCGAATAACGGGCGTACGGCAGAAAGTCCCGTACGAATGTTTAAATACCTGTTATTGAAAACGATCTATACCGTCTCGGATGTTGATATCGTTGAGCGTTCGAGATACGATATGTCCTTCAAGTATTTTCTGGAAATGTCGCCTGAGCAGGAAGTCATCGATCCCAGTTCGTTAACAAAGTTCCGGAAGCTGCGGTTGAAAGATACCGACCTGTTAAATCTGCTGATCGGTAAAACCGTCTCTATAGCTATTGAAAAAGGCATTATCCGCTCCAGGTCAATCATTGTTGATGCTACGCATTCTTTTTCGCGATCCAATCCATATTCAGCATTGGAGGTATTGAGAGAGCGTTCAAAACTGCTTCGGAAAGCAGTTTACGCGATAGATGAGGATATGAAAGGGCACATGCCTGAAAAGAACGGTTCGGATGATTTGGAAAAGGAACTGGCTTATTGCAGGGAACTTGAAACGCTGATTGAATCAGACCAGACTTTGAGTTTGATCCCTGCGGTCAAAGAAAAACTGAACCTATTGAAGGAGACAGTAGAAGATACGCAGGAAAACTACACGCTCTCTAAAGACAAGGATGCCAAAACCGGCCATAAATCAGCCGACAGCTCATTCTTTGGCTACAAAACCCATCTGGCCATGACAGAGGAACGTATCATTACAGCTGCTGTAGTTACCTCCGGAGAAAAGGGAGACGGCCCGGAGCTTCCTAAACTTTTGGAGATCAGCCAGAATAATGGGATCGAAGTAGATACGATTATTGGTGATTCAGCTTATTCCGGGAAGGAAAATCTTGAGCTAACGGGTGAACAGGATATAAAGGTCGTGGCCAAACTGAACCCTTCAATAACCCAGGGTTTCAGAAAGAATGAAGACAAATTTGATTACAATAAAGATGCTGATATGTTCGTGTGTCCGGCAGGGCATTTGGCCATACGAAAATCAAGACAGGGGAAAAAGAAAGCTGGAACAAATCAGACAGACACGTATTACTTTGATGTCGAAAAATGCAAAATCTGTCCATTAAAGGAGAATTGCTATAAACCCGGTGCAAAAACCAAGACCTATTCTGTAAGCATTAAATCAGACATGCACCGGCAGCAGATGGAGTTTCAGGAAACCGATCATTATAAGGATAAAGCAAACCACCGGTACAAGATCGAGGCAAAAAACAGTGAGTTAAAAAATGTTCATGGCTATGACCGGGCCACATCTTATGGGATTGAAAATATGCAAATGCAGGGAGCGCTGGCCATTTTCACAGTTAATCTTAAGAGAATAATCAAACTAATCGCCTAAGTGTGTAAAATCAAGAAAACGGACTCAAATACTTCCATTCAGCCCTTTTTGAACACCTGCTGCTCCACAGCTAACCATCACGACTTCAGAAATAAAAAAAAGCGATCAAGTAAAACTATGCCTTACTTGATCGCTTTTAATTGTTGCCCTTATTAAAGAGCGGCTTTTTCAGTGCCCTCCTTTTAAACCCGGGCCTTTATTAGTTTAATTTGTTTTAAATTTTCTTATTTAGCCAGAACCGCATCAATACCAATTGCTACGCCGTTGGTGCCTAACATATCAAAAGCTACAACTTTCGCTTTATTCCCCTGGGCATCCGTAATGGTAAGGTGTTTATCAACTACTGATAAAGTTAATACCTTCCCATCTATAGTGTTTAAAGTGGGTGTGCCGCTGCCAAGAGTTTTAATCAGTGCTGCCTTATCATATTTTCCGCTTACCACATGTCCTTTTAACACGGCTGCAAGCGTAGCAGGGTCCTTCATTAACGCATCCAGCTTAGCCGATGTTACATTACTGAACGCAATGTTACTGGGCGCAAAAATAGTATACGGGCCTGCACCCCTTATGGTAGCGGTGAGGTCCGCTGCTCTGATGGCAGCAGCAGATACATTATAGTCAGTACTGGCTGATAATGTATCCAGTACATCGCCCTTTGGAGTTGGAGCCGCCGCCTGGGCAAATACGTTGTTCGAGAAAATACCTATAGCTAATACTGCTATTACTGTTAAAATCGCCTTTTTCATACTTAGTTAATTCAGTTAAAATTTATAATTTAATTGTTTGTTTAACGCTTTTTCTCCAAAACGCATATATACTCAATAAAAATAATTCTTTGAAATACTTTTAACCAATTTTTTAAAAAAATGTTTGATGGCTATAGAATTGTTACGTGGAAGGGTTAGAGATCAGAGGCTAGAGATTGGAGATTAGTTCCGGTCGCTGGTAAACGCGTCTCGATGTACTATTTAATGGATCACCCCCCTTTTCCACATAAAAGAAACGGCACATCCGCACATTTGCACATTCGCACATCTGCACATCAAAAAAATCCGCACATTTGCATATCATTATGAAATCATTCTACGGAGATCTTAAACTCGGGATTTTAGGCGGCGGCCAATTGGGGCGCATGCTGATACAGCAGGCAATTAATTACAATGTTACCGTAAAGGTGCTCGATCCTGATCGCGAGGCGCCCTGCCGCAAACTTTGTGATGAATTTGTAGTGGGCTCGTTAAGTGATTACGAAACGGTTTATAATTTCGGCAAAAAGGCTGATATGGTTACCATCGAGATCGAGAAGGTAAATGTTGATGCCCTGGAGCAATTAGAAAAAGAAGGCGTGCTGGTTTATCCGCAAGCGCGTGTCATCCGCCTGATACAGGACAAAGGCTTGCAAAAACAGTTTTTTAAAGAAAACAATATCCCCACAGCGCCCTTCCAGGTAATATCATCTGCGGAGCAATTAAGGCAAAGCCATATTCCTTTCCCCTATATCCAAAAACTAAGGCGCGATGGTTACGACGGCAGGGGCGTTTACAAAGTGATCGATGCAACGTATCTTGACAATGCTTTTACCGAACCAAGCCTGATCGAACAATGGATTGATTTTGAAAAAGAAATAGGTATTATAGTTGCACGCAATGAAAGCGGTGAAGTAAAAAACCTTCCCACTGGTGGAGATGGAGTTTAACCCGCAGGTTAACCTTGTCGAGTTTTTGATCTCGCCCTCTACCCTTTCCTTTGAAATACAGCAGGATGCCGCCCAAATAGCCACCAAAATTGCCGAGGACCTTAAAATTGTGGGCTTGCTAGCGGTTGAAATGTTTTTAGATAAACACGGCAAGATCCTGGTAAACGAACTGGCGCCGCGTCCGCATAACAGCGGGCATCAAACTATTGAGGGTAACTTAGTTTCGCAATTCGAACAGCATTTAAGGGCGATTTTTAACCAGCCCTTGGGTGATACCGCCTGCCTGAACAATGCCATTATGATAAATATTTTAGGCGAAGCCGGCTACGAAGGCCCGGCTGTTTACCAGGGAATTGAAAAAGTGCTGGATTGTGCGGGCGTTTACGTTCATTTATATGGCAAAGCCTTAACCAAACCCTTCCGCAAAATGGGACATGTAACTATTGTTGATGCCGACAGAGAAAAAGCAATTGAAAAAGCAAGGTTTGTGCAGAAAACATTGAAAGTAATAAGCTAACCTGAGCTTGAAGTGAAAATGAAAAACAAGCTCATCTCTTTAATTTTGCTCCTACACCCATTTGCTTCTTTTTGCCAGCGTAGTTATAAGGCTGACCTTAACCAACTGGGTACCATAACTTTTCCGGACACGCCCAAATATAAACAGGTTAAAGCAAGTGACTTTTATTCTCTATCAAGTAACAAAGGGGTTTACATTGCAGAAGTTACCCCTATAAATAAGCGATTTAAAGACTTTTTTACCAGCCATTTAACCGACAGCATGTACAAAGAGGTTGTTGATGGGTCTTTGAAAATAGCGGAGGGGAAACTTTTGTATAAAAAAAATATCCAGGTAAACGGAGTTAAAGGAATTGCCTTTGGATACACTTCAAAATTTAACAACGTAAACTATTACCGGTATCACCAATCGTTTTTCTTTAATAAAACATTGATCCTTTTCGGCTATTGGACGCGGGATTCATTGCAGATGGACGACAAAGGCCTAAAAGCTTTTTTTGGATCTTTTAAATTAGCCATAAAAGCAATCGATATTTCTCAGGATAACGCCCCGACTTTTGTGCCGTACTTTGCCTACGGGATTGGATTTGTATTGTTTTTTATAGTTGTGGGTTTACTCGTGTTTGCGGTGGTATTTGTGGCGAAGAAATTGTCGCGCTCATAATCGGCTTTTTGCGCCTTCAAGCAAAAAATAAAGATTATTTTTGATGGACTTAATTTTACACGAACGATAGTTTATAAATAATTTGATGAGCGTTTTACCAAAAATAGGCATAATAATGGGCAGCAAATCCGACCTGAACATTATGCAGGATGCCGCCGATGTACTGAAAGAATTGGGCGTACCGTACGAGATCACCGTGGTATCGGCCCACCGCACGCCCGACCGTATGTTTAGTTACGCGAGAAGCGCCGCTGAACGTGGACTAAAAGTGATCATCGCCGGTGCTGGCGGCGCGGCCCATTTACCCGGCATGGTAGCCTCATTAACCCATTTGCCCGTTATAGGCGTGCCGGTAAAGTCAAGCAATTCCATTGATGGCTGGGATTCAATACTGTCTATCCTCCAAATGCCAAACGGTATTCCCGTAGCTACGGTAGCTCTTAACGCCGCAAAAAACGCAGGCATCCTCGCAGCGCAGATCTTGTCTACCGCCGACGACCAAATCACGCAAAATTTAATTGCCTACAAAGAAGAACTCAAGAAAAAGGTAGAAGAATCCGCAAATGAAATGGGTGGAATCTCGGGAGGGGGCTGAAATAGTTGGCTGTGGGAACACAGCCAACGGGGATAAGAAAGTTTGGAATTTTTACATGCTACTTTCTTTTGCCATGGCCTATGGTCCATCGACTATGGACTTTTTACTATGAACTATGAACTATGAACCATCAACCATGAACTAATTAAGCTCCGGATTCTCCGGGAAATTAGCAATGTGCGCATACCTGTTCCCTAACCCGATCACTGCTTCGCGCCAGAGGTTTTCTTCACTATCGCTAAAAATAGTTTCCGGTTTTATCTGGTTGGCGACGATCCAGCTGTCTTCTTTTATTTCATTATCAAGCTGTTCCGGCGTCCAACCCGAATAGCCTGTAAAAAACCTGATCTCGTTTGTGGTTAACTGGTAACTGGTTATCAATTGCTTTACGGTCTCAAAATCACCTCCCCAAAACAAGCCTTCTCCAATTTCAATCCCGCCATCAATTTTTTCGGGGCAGCGGTGTATAAAATGCAGGGTGTTGCCGGCCACTGGCCCGCCAATAAATACCGGCAATTCCGAATAGGAAACATCAGGTAAAATATCGCCCAGCAAAAACTCGCCGGCATGGTTTAAAATAAAGCCCATTGCTCCGGCTTCGGAATATTCTGTCAATAAAATCACCGACCGTTTAAAATTAGGATCCATCATAAAGGGCTCCGAGATCAGGATCCGCCCCGTAGCCACCGGAATAGAACTAAGCATAGAACTAAAATTTTCGTTTAATATAACAAGTTTTATAAAAATATGTTGCGTTTGGAAAAAAAGA
>Ga0206909_1118_pt2 | contig 15229 bp, 13 predicted proteins | sample Alteio_BWOrgHeat_76_FD_152943 | JGI IMG/M metagenome (GOLD analysis project Ga0206909, IMG submission 152943) | Enriched cells from forest soil in Barre Woods Harvard Forest LTER site, Petersham, Massachusetts, United States -... | ecosystem: Environmental > Terrestrial > Soil > Temperate forest >...
GCAAAGCGATCCGATAATAATACTATGAAAGATGACCATCTGTATCAAAAAAATAATTCTTTTTAAATAACCCCCAAATACCTTCAACATGAAAAAAATAATCGTGGGTGCGCTTGTTGGCGGCCTTATCATCTTTGCGTGGCAATCAGTTTCTTATACAGTATTAGGTATTCACCGAAGCGCTGAAAAATATACGCCGCAACAAGACAGTATCCTTAATTATCTTGGTACGCACCTTGTCACAAGCGGCAACTATAGCTTGCCAAACTATCCTGACAATGCCACGATGGATCAGCAAAATGATCTGATGAAGAATATGCAGGGTAAACCCTGGGCCACTATTTTATATCATCACAGCTATAATGGAAACATGACGAAAAGCATGATCCATTGTTATCTTATTGATCTGCTGATCGTAGGTTTTCTGTGTTGGGTGCTGATGAAAATGAATGCACCTTCGTTTGGCACCGTCTTTTTATCATGTGTTGCAGTCGGATTGATCGTATTCCTTGATTCACCGCTTACCGCTCATGTCTGGTATATGACCTATGGCATAAAAGCGGATCTGATCGATGCTGTAGCGAGCTTTGGCATCACAGGACTTTGGCTTGGCTGGTGGCTAAGGAGAAAATAAAGGCTATTAAAACCTGCTGTATGATCTTCAGCAGCGGATTATTTATAAAAAGGACAGCACGAAAATAGATTCGTGCTGTCTTTTTTTGTACAATATTCTCCTGAAGAAATATTTTGTTTCCTTTTCTGTAATAATTATGGCATTATAATAAGCGGCTTGCTGCCCGTGATCTCTACCAGTTCCAGGTCAAAGATCAGGTCTTCGCCTGCCAGCGGATGATTGGCATCCAGTATCACCACTTCATCTTTTATATCGGCGATCATTACAGGAAATTGCTGTCCGTTGCCGTCACTCATATTCAATTGCATACCTATTTCAGGTTTCATATCCGCCGGAAACTGGTCGCGCGGAAACTCCATGAACATTTCTTTTTGTGCCGGCCCGTAAGCTTCATCCACAGGAATGGTAATGGTCTTCTTTTCGCCAACAGCCATGCCTGTAACGCCTTTATCAAAGCCCGGAATCACCATACCACTGCCTACTTCAAACTCAAGCGGCTCGCGTTCAAGGCTGCTGTCAAAAGTACTTCCGTCAGTTAAACGTCCGTGATAATGCACTTTTATCTTATCACCTTTTTTTACCTGTTGCATATTGATTATTTTTTTTAATAGGATCTTTTTGAAAACCGTTGGCAAGATAATATTATAAATTAATCCTGATGATCTTTCTGTGCATTAAATTATTTTCCTTTTATCAAACAAACATTCATTCACAACGTTCATTCATTACATTAGCACAATGCATCTTTGCTTTAAAAGAATATCAATTATTGGCAGCTTCATTATTTGCATTCTCTCCACCGGGTATGCACAAACAAACATCAATGATACATATATCATTCCCGGTGCAGAAAGAATGAGCGTTTATCTTCCTTTTTTACAAAACAAAAATGTTGCCGTCTTTGCGAATCAAACTTCTATTGTGGGCAATCAAACGCTTATTGACACACTTATAAAACTTGGTATCAGCATCAAAGTTATTTTCAGCCCCGAACATGGTTTTCGCGGAGATGCAGGCGCAGGCGATGTTGTAAAAGATAATACTGATAACAGGACAGGAATAAAAGTTGTGTCTTTATACGGTGCAAAAACAAAACCATCAAGTGAAGATCTGAAGAATATAGACGTCATGCTTTTTGATATACAGGATGTCGGCGTTCGTTTTTACACTTTTATCTCTTCGCTTCAACTTTATATGGAAGCTGCTTTTGAGAACAGCATTCCGCTGATCATTCTTGATCGCCCGAATCCGAATGGTTTTTATGTTGACGGGCCGGTGCTTGATACAAACTTTCGTTCTTTCGTTGGCATGCAACCTGTGCCCGTTGTTTATGGAATGACGATCGGTGAATATGCTTTTATGATTGCGGGCGAAAGATGGCTGTCGTCAAAAAAAGCAAATGATAAATATGATTTTTACCGAACGGCAAAACAAACACCCGATACACCTTTGCATTTTACTGTGATAAAATGTTTGAACTACACACATCAAAGCAAATATGTGTTGCCTGTAAAACCCTCACCCAATCTGCCTTTCATGGGTTCTGTCTATTGTTATCCATCCATTTGTCTATTTGAAGGCACGGTGATCAGTGAAGGCAGAGGAACAGATCATCCGTTTGAAATATTCGGGCATCCTTCATTCGCATTTTCAAAAGATCTTTTCAGTTTTATTCCGCACAGCAATGAAGGAGCAAAGGATCCGAAATTTAAAGACCAGGTTTGTTATGGATGGAATATCTCTTCAAAGAATATTTCTTCTTTTGATGTCAAATGGCTTTTGATGGCGTATAAATTATTTCCTGATAAGAATAATTTCTTTCTGAAACCGGAAAATAAAGATCCTCAACCTGAAGATTATTTTTTCAACAAACTTGCAGGCAATGCTGAATTGATGCAACAGATCATCGCAGGAAGATCTGCAGATGAGATAAGAAAAAGCTGGCAACCAAAACTGGAAGCATTCAAAAAAATAAGAAAGAAATATTTGCTGTACAAAGAATAACATGTTCTTTCAAAAAGAAATAAGTAATACAGTTCGTTTAAATTTGCAGGCATGAGTGGTCTTCGCATTGTCTTTATGGGTACACCCGAGTTTGCCGTCGCATCGCTGGATGCCTTGCTGCACAATGGTTTCAACATTGCTGGCGTTGTAACTGCAGCAGATAAACCCGCAGGCCGTGGAATGAAAATGACAGAAAGTGCGGTAAAAAAATATGCAGTTGAAAAAGGGCTGCACATTCTTCAACCCGAAAAATTAAAGAGCGAAGATTTTATTGAAGCATTGAGATCACTCCATGCAGACGTACAGGTTGTTGTTGCATTCCGCATGTTGCCGGAAGTGGTTTGGAATATGCCAAAGCTTGGTACCATTAATTTACATGCATCATTGCTGCCGCAATACCGTGGTGCGGCACCGATCAATTGGGCGATCATCAATGGTGAAAAAGAAACCGGTGTCACCACTTTCAAACTGCAACATGCCATTGACGCGGGAAATATTTTATTGCAGGAAAAAATAGAGATCGGAGATGATGAAACTGCCGGCGAACTGCATGATGAAATGAAAAAAATCGGTACAGCATTATTAGTGAAAACAATTTCACAACTGAGTGATGGAAGGCTTAAAGAAATTGACCAATCTGCAATATTCAATTTGCAATCTGCAATACTCAAACATGCGCCGAAAATATTTACAGAGACCTGCAAAATTGACTGGAATAAGCCGGCTGATGAAATATACAACCTGATCCGCGGCCTGTCTCCTTATCCGGCTGCATTTTGTTTTTTGAATGAAAAAATATTTAAAATATACAGGGCAAAAAAAGAAATAATTCCTCACACATTTGAGCATGGAAGTTTGCACACGGATAAAAAAACATTTTTGAAATTTGCCTGCGCCGATGGTTTCATTCATGTACTTGATGTACAACTCGAAGGCAAAAAAAGGATGCAGACAGAAAATCTATTGAGAGGTTACCACTTTGTTGAATAATTCGGCAGACCCGGAAGATCATTCAAAATATGTAATCGTCAACGGAAACTTGGCATCGCTCAAACCTAATGCTGCTGCGGTTGCAGTGCTTATGCGGAAATCAAGCCCTTCATTTTCTTTCATGTCTTTCATATTCCACAAAACTTTTGCGTACACCACTTTATTATTCGCCGACATCACTTTTACAATAGATCCGGGCGGCACATTGTTCACGAGTATATAATATTTTTTATCGTCCCAACCACTTGCAGTTTTAAAGGTCATGGAAGTACCTGTGGAGGTTTGCAAATTGCGCCCTTCAGATTCCAAACCAAATGATGAAGTGAAATATCCTTCGGCAGGAATTTTGGAAATATCAACGGCAGGTTGCGTTGGCGCAGCAGTCGTCTCCCGAGAAATTGTTTCAGGTTTTGTTGTGTTTGTTGCCGGTGGCAAAGATGATTTTGTAACTTTTTCAACTGACGGCTGAACCTGCGGCGGCGTTTGTACAACAATATTTTTTTGCGTTGATGCAGATTGCGTTGTCGGCTGTGATGCAGCACCAGCAGGCATTTGCGCACTTCCGGAAACTGGTGTATAACCAACAATCAAACTGTGCCCGTCAATGATGATATCTGATTTCAATTTATTCCATGTCTTTAATTGTGCAACAGTTGTTTTATATTTTTTTGCAATTGTTGACAATGATTCCGTACTTCCGACAATGTGCGTTATTGGTGTTCCACCTGCACTCGCAGTATCAACGACAGGCACAGAAACAGTGGCAACAACAGTTTTAACGGGTGGTGGAATTTTCGGTTGCGTTTTCACAACAACACTGTCCTTTTTTGGTTGTGGCTTTTTAACGGGCGGCGAAACTTTTACAGCAACACTATCCTTTTTCGGTTGCACTGTTTGTGATTGTGTTGCAACGGCAGGCTGCGTTTGCGGCTGAAGATTTTGTGTCATTGAAGAAGATGTTGCCGAAGTAAAAGGAATATAACCGACGATTAATTTATGCCCGTCAATGATCACATCGCCCGTCATTTTATTCCATATTTTCAATTGGTTTACCGTTGTATGAAATTCTTTTGCAAGGCTTGATAAGGATTCTGTCGGGCCAACAATATGTATTCGGGGCGTTCCATTTACCTGAGCGGAACTTGAATCAACTGTTGGTGTTGCAGCGGGAGTTGTTGTTGCAGGCGCTTTCAGCGGTGTCTTTATAAGATTTGCCTGGCTCAGCGGGATCTTCACCACTTCACCAACCGTCAATATACTTTGCGTGTTCATGTGGTTGAGGCGCATGATATCACCAACGGTCGTTTTGTACTGAACTGCAAGTGCACTAAGCGTTTCGCCTGTCAGAATAGTGTGCGAAACATAAGCCGGGCTTGTCGTTTGCGCATTTGCACCACAAACAAAAAATAAACCAAAAGATATGATGCAAAAAAAGATTCTTCATCAATTTCATATAAGTAAATGGGTTTGTAATCGGGGTAAAGTTAATCTTTTAAAATTCTCCATTCTTTGGGATAATAATTATTCACACGGTTGTGCAGAATTTTTATCCAGCCAAGGTTTTTATCAAGATATGTGGCAAGCGCCCAGCCTTTTATGTCATCCTCCAACACCAATTCTTTTTTTTGTAAATATTGAATTGCCTGTTCTTTGGTCAATTCAACTTTCCTGATCTTGTCATTCATCAATGAACTTAATGCAAGTTCATGTTCCGGTACAAAATCATTTCCTTTTACGGAACCCAAGGCCACGCCTGCTTTGCGGAGATAAAGATTGTTTTGTAAAAATACAATATCATTTTTCCAGCGTTCTTCAATTGCAATTATCTTTTCATTTTGTTTGAAAAGAAAAAGTCCATCATCTTCTTTTATCCATTCTTTTGCAAGAGCACTTTCATGTTTTGAAGGAATGACAAATGATGTTGAAAAATAACTGTCTCCGGTTTCACCATCGGTCTTTTTAAATGCCGCAATAAAAAAACCCTCTCCTTTTATTTTGTCAGGATAAAAGCGATAACCAAATGCACCTTTTTCAGAAACGGTTTCAACAATGTTCCATTCTTCATTTGGTTGACAGTTGATCGTTGAGAGTTGATGGTTAGAAATCATCCAATCCAAAATATCCTCATCTTCTTGTTTCGAATAAGAACAGGTTGAATAAATTAAAATGCCATCCTCTTTCAACGAAGGCAGCACATCTGCTGCAATCCTTTGCTGGCGGCGGCTGCAGAGGATCACATTTTCTTCGCTCCATTCGTTGATGGCATCATTGTCTTTACGGAACAAACCGCTTCCGCTGCATGGAGCATCGATCAATATCACATCAAAAAATCCTTTCAGTTTTGAAAAATCTTTCGGGTCATTGTTTGTAACAACAACATTTTCACTTCCCCATTTTGTTATATTCTCTACTAAAATATTTGCACGCGATCTGATCACTTCATTTGCAACGATCAATCCATCTTTAAAATAAGATGCAAGCAAAGTGCTCTTGCCTCCTGGCGCTGCACAAAGGTCTAAAACTTTGAGCCCGCTTAGGTTTTCGCCGACCGTTTGTTTCAACATTTGCCACAAAAACATGCTGCTTGCTTCCTGCACATAATAAGTGCCTGCATGAAATAAGGGATCGAAAGTGAAAGACGGACGTTCAGGTAAATAAAAACCATGCGGACACCAGGGAATGTTGATTGCAGATTGCAGATTGTCGATTGCAGATTTTGCAGGATTATATCTTATTGAAGTAATTGCTTCATTTTGTTCATGTGCTTTTACAAAAGCATCTTCATCAAAGCCTTTTACGTTTTGTAAAGAATCAATCAGCGCTTTTGGTATTTGTAAATGCAATGTTTTATTTTTAGCGAAGCAAGCAAATTATTCTAATTCAATTTTATAAATTTTTATCAATGAAAAAAACAGGGTTGGTATTTTTAGGGTTTTTTATTTTTATTTTTTGCAAATGCACAAACGTTTCCTGACAGCCGAACTGATGGAAAATATATAACGGTAAACGGCGCAAAGCTTTGGGTAGTGCTGGTTGGCAAAGGCGACCCGCTGTTCATTATCCCCGGCGGCCCGGGCGGAAACCATTATTCTTACAGGTGTTTTGATTCGCTCGCATCAAATAATACGATTGTTTATTTCGATGCTTTCGGGCGCGGAAAGTCAGACACAGCAAAGGATGTAAGAGAATACACACTTGCGCGCGATATTGAAGATCTTGAAGGTTTGCGCGTTGCTTTGCATTTTGATAAAATAAATATCCTCGGGCATTCTTACGGAGGCGTTGTAGCGCAAGGTTATGCGGTGAAATATCCGCAAAATGTAAAACACCTTATTCTTGCAAATACTTTTCACAGCTATGTAATGTGGCAGGAAAACGATGACAACAGCAACCATGAAATAAAGGAAAATTATCCCGAAGTGTGGGACACGCTGATGGTGTTGCGCGAGCACGGTTATATTTCGAGCGACGAAATCTGTCAGGAAATTTACGGGCGCGTGCCTTATGGATTTTTATACGCTTACAATCCTGATAATTTTCGCGTGCACAGCAGCAAGCCTTACCCCAACCCGATGAACACAAAATTGTATTATCAAATGGTTGGCAAGGATGGTGATTTTATTGTAGGCAGCGACATTGGCAGTTTTGATTATCGAAAACAATTAAAGAATTTGACAATGCCTGTGCTTATCTATGGCGGCCGTTATGATCATGTTGCAGTTCCTTCGCAGATGATAAAGTTCAAAGAATATTGCCCGCAGGCAAAGTTTGTGATGTTTGAACATTCCGGGCACAATCCGCAGGTTGAAGAACCACAGAAAGATTTTAAATTGATAGAGGATTTTTTGAATAAATAATTATATACGCACTTCTATATTATTTGTTTTGCGGCAATGCAATAAGATTTGCCATTAATCGATATGCACCTGCAACACCTTCGGGCAATTCTCGAAAAAATACTAATCCGGTATAAACAAAATTCCCTTTGCCATAAGGCGCGATAATGAGGCTGCCGTTGCTTTCCGGCTCATTCGCATCGTGCATGCCGAGTGGTGCAAGATAATGACTGTCTAATTTTGTTGCCTGGTAAGTGCTGCGTTCCTGGATCCAGTTCTCAAAATCTTTTGGCCCAATTTTATTGGGATAATTCAATGCAGAATTGTTTGGTAAAAGTATATGCACTTCTGCATTTTCGTTTGTCACACGCGTACCCGAAACACTGAAAGGATAAGGCGCCATTTTAATAGAATTGTTGATGGCCTGGTTGCGATTGTATTGCACAATTAAATTGCCGCCATTGGAAATATAGCGCATCAGCACTTCGTATTTTGAGGAAAGAAATGGATCAACATCATACGCGCGGACACCTGTGATGACCGCATTGAACTGTTTTAATTTTTCGTCATTAATATCGGCCTCATTCAGCATCTTCACATCGTAGCCCATTTGCTGCAAAGCCTGTGGCACTTTGTCTCCCGCGCCGGCAATGTAACCAATGCTGTTGCCTTTCACTATGACATTAATCTTCTCAAGCTTTGCTTCAGCAGGTTTGAAATAAATGATGTCTGGAATATGACTGTAACTTATCTTTCGTTCGTCGAGCAATGGCGCAGTGTATTGCAATCCTTTGCTGTCGTTGATCTTGTCAACTGTAAGATCCAATTGACTTTCATCTGCATTTGTTGACGGGATAATAAATGCTTTGATATTTTCAGTACTGCCTGCAGAAATATTTCCGTTCAATTTCCCATTGTTTATTTTCCAATTATTTGTCGCGTTGAAATTGACATTCACAGCAAGATCTTTCTGTGCAGATATTTCTGCATTTATTTCTTTTTCCGGTTGCCCATCCAGCACATAAACTGCCTGATTCAAATGTGCGGTCACTGCGGGAACAACGCACAACGGTTCATACACTTCACCTTTTACAGGATCGGTGTATTTGTATTGCACAGGTTTTTTTATAGCAATTTCTTCGCTGTTCACTGTAAAAATAAATGTTGCTTCATACGCTGCATCATTTTGCGGCTTGCCGATCAGCATTTGATCAGACACGTTGAAACTGCCTTCCTGCAAGGGTTTCACGAGCCAGTAAGGTTGCGAAACAGGCTGATCAACAGCAACGGGAAATATCTTTGAGAAAGAAAAATCCCTGTTTGTTGCAAGCCTGTCACTCAAAGAAGAATCAAATGAAGGGAATTGAATTTGTTTTAAATAGACATCAGCATCGTTCCTTTTATTCACAAAAAAATTGACATGCAAGCTGTCACCTTCTACTGCATATTGCTGATCGGAAAACGCCTCTGCAAAAATTCCTGCACATTCAACAATGATATTTTTCAGTTCATCCAGTTTTTTATTTTTCCAATATCCGTCCGGCAATTGTTTGATCGTTTTATGCAGAGCAACAAGATCATTCACTGAATTTTCAGGATGCTCAAAATTGTATTGCGAAAGAATGGTGTTGATCTTTGCCTGAATATTTTTTGCATCGCCAACACGTTCCCATGTTGTATCAACACCATCCATCAAACCATTTTTCATTCCGTCTCCGGCAGTCAATGAAAAATATTCTTCCGATTCGCCGCGTTGCGCAGGCACACCAAATCCCTGACTCTTGTGCTGGCTGCGGCTTTCAGCGGCAATCTCTCCGTAACCTTTTCCCAGCAAGGGATTGAAGCCGCCGATATCCATTTTGAACTGGTCGTTTCCCGTTGTGTTGATGCTGCCGAAATTGTAAGTATTCCATAGCAATCTTTTTGCCTGCCAAACCTTTACACCATATTTAAATTGTTCAGGAAATTTTGTTGAATCAGCAGCAGCAATAAATGCTTCATGCGCAAGAATGGATGATGCAGAATGATGCCCGTGTCCCGCTCTTCCGTCGGGCGGGAAACGAGTGATGATGACATCAGGTTGAAATTTCCTGATCATCCAGACAACATCACTGAGAATTTTTTCGTGTCCCCATTTTTCCAAAGCTTCTTCAGGCGTTTTACAAAAACCAAAATCATACGCGCGCGAAAAAAATTGTTCAGCGCCATCGATCCTGCGCGCAGCAAGCAATTCCTGCGTGCGTATCAATCCAAGCTCAACACCCTGTTCATCGCCCAATAAATTTTGACCGCCATCTCCGCGCGTCAAACTCAAATAACCTGTTCGGTACAATTTATCTTTTGAAAAATATGCAAGCAGCCTCGTGTTCTCATCATCAGGATGCGCGGCGATGTACAACACGCTTCCAAGCACATTCATTTTTTTTATCTGCAAGTAAATGTCAGCGCTGCTGTACGTTGCAGGCGATTGAGAAAATGTTTTTATAGAAAAAAACATCACAAGAAAAAACAACATTTTTTTCATCAGCATTAATATTTTCAGGAATTTTTTTTGAACCCGGCAATTGAATATCCATTCGTCCCAATTGCGTCGCACTCTTGTACGCTTTGTAATTCTATTGAGCAACTTCTCCGCAAATTACATCAAAACTGCAAGGCAGGTTCCTGTTGGCTCAGGCAATGAAAACTTCCCAGTCCCCAGATAATATCCGTTGAATCAATGCCGACAACTTCATGTTCTTTAAAACAATTTTGAATGATCTGTAAAGCCTTTTCATCCTTTGCACAACGGAAAGTTGGCACGACCACATATTTATTGCAGATATAAAAATTCGCGTAAGATGCAGGCAGGCGCTGGCTTTCATAGATCACCTCATCAGGCATCAGTAGTTCAATGATGTTCAATTGTCTGCCGTTCAGCAAGCGCATCTGCTTCAATTGTTTTAAATTGTTTTGCAACAGTTCATAATTCTCATCACTTTTATTTTCTTCAACAACAGCGATCACCGTGTCTTCATTTACAAAACGAACAGTATCGTCAATATGGCCGTCGGTATCATCGCCAACAATTCCTTCATCCACCCAAAATATTTGTTCAACGCCATAATAGTTGACGAGGTATTCTTCAATTTGTTTTTGTGTTAAATGCGGATTCCTGTTTTTGTTTAATAAACATGCAGTTGAAGTCATCAAAGTGCCATTACCATTGAATTCTACAGAACCACCTTCCATGATAATGTTTGGATAAAAAACCCGCAGATCAAATTCCTTTGCGATCAAAGTCGGAATGACATCATCCAGATCGAACGGCGGATATTTATTTCCCCAGGCATTATAATTCCAGTCAACAATCGCTTTCTTATCTTCATTTTTATTCAATAAAAAAGCAGGCCCGTGATCGCGGCACCAGGCATCATTTGTCGGGTTGAAATAAAATTCGATATTATTGAAATTTGCTTCTGCCTGCTGCAAATGCTGTACAGCAAAGGCTTTCATCTTTTCATCAGCAACATTGATGCGCACCTTTTCGCTTTTTGAAAGATATTTTACAAATGCGCTGTATGGCTGAAATATTTTTTTGATCTTACTGGGCCAACTCGCTTCTTTGTGCGGCCAACTGAGCCATGTAGCTTCATGCAATGCAAATTCTGCGGGGAAAAAATAACCGAGTTGCTTTGGTGTTTGCTGGTGCATTATTCTTCGTCAATAAATCTTCTTGTAATGGATTTATAAGAATCAATTCTTCTGTCACGCAGGAAAGGCCAATGAATGCGGTAACTGTCCGTTTCAGCAGTATCGATTGTTACAACAGCCACTTCTTCTTTGTCGTGCGGCGATTTGTGCAATACAGTTCCCATCGGGTTGCAGACAAAAGATGCGCCCCAAAATTTCATCTTTCCTTCTTGTTCAAGCCCAATTCTATTCACACTCACTACATGCACGCCGTTTGCAATGGCATGGCTTTTCTGAATAGTTGCCCATGCATTGTATTGTTCTTCATTTGTCTTTTTATCCTGTGTTGTTGCCCAACCGATCGCAGTTGGATAAAATAAAATCTCGGCACCCATTAAAGCCACGATGCGCGCAGCTTCCGGATACCACTGATCCCAGCAAATGAGCACGCCTACGGTTGCATATTGTGTTTTAAAAACTTTATATCCTGAATCGCCGGGAGTAAAATAAAATTTCTCGTAGTAAGAAGGATCATCAGGGATATGCATCTTGCGGTATTTGCCCAGATAGCTGCCATCCGCATCGATCACAACGGTTGTATTATGATAAACACCCTGTGCACGTTTTTCAAAAAGTGATGCGATGATAACGATATTCAATTCTTCAGCCAGTTTGCCAAACTCTTCGGTAGTTGGCCCGGGAACGGGTTCTGCCAATTTAAAATTATCGTAATCCTCCACATCGCAGAAATAACGCGATGCGTACAATTCCTGCAAACACACTATCTGCGCACCTTTGTCTGCTGCTTCCCTTATTTTCTTCACTGCTTTCTTCTGGTTCTGTTGCTTGTCGGCAACACATTCCATCTGTATGATTCCTGTTTTAACTTTAGGCATGGTTGAAAAAAGTTTCAACAAAAATAGTTGTTAAGCATCAGATGGAGAAATGAGAAGTTGAAGAAGATGTTCAATATTGAATTGAAAGCATGAACGCCGGGAATTTTGTTATATCAGGAGGGAACATTGCACAATAAATAATTAAACATAATTCAAGCCGCCGGGCTTAAAAAATTATGCTGTGCCCATTTGTTTAAGGAATGATACATGCGAGTAAACTGCCTGGTGCATGCGCTTGTATTCAACATATACAACGCCATATTCCATGCATGCCTGTTTGATTATTTTACTGATGGCAGGATAATGTATATGGGAGATCTTGGGGAATAAATGATGCTCGATCTGAAAATTCAAGCCACCGACATACCATGAAATAAGTTTATTTTTTGTTGCGAAGTTAGCCGTCGTTTTCAACTGGTGTATGGCCCATTCGTCTTCCATTTTCATAGTCATCTCCTGCGGAACCGGAAATTCTGTATGCTCAACGGTATGTGCCAATTGAAATACAATGCTCAAAATAAATCCGGCCGTTACAGAAAATAAAATGAAGCCGATCAGCCAATGGCTGAAGCCGACTGTAAATATAGGAATGACGATGAACAATGCATAATGCAACACTTTGAAAGACCAAAAACTGATATGATCCCTTACCGTCATTTTCTTTAAAGGAGTACTGCCGATCTTTCGGGAAAAATATTTTTTATAATCGCTCACCATTGCCCAGTAAAAATGAAGGATACAATAAAACATCCAGAAGTACCAATGCTGAAAACGGTGCATCTTATATCTTTTTTGCGTTGATGCCATGCGCAAAAAAGGCTTCGCATCAATATCATCATCAATACCGTCAATGTTCGTATAAGCGTGATGGATGACGTTGTGTTTCAGGTTCCACATAAAATGGCTGGCACCCATAACGCCGGCACTGTAAGCTGCCATTTTATTGAGAAAAGGAAATTTGCTGAAACTGCCATGACCGCCATCGTGCATAATATTGAAACCGATGGATGCAGTAAATGCACCAAGCAAAACGCTTAACAAAACAGCCCATATTGCAGATGGCGTAAAGAAAACAAGTTGTATGTAAGTATAAATAAAACCGATTGATAAGAACAACGCTTTTGTAAACAGCCGTGAACCACCTGTAGTTGATTTGCCGGTCAATGTAAAATAATCGTTGATGCGTTTTTTCAGCTCAACATGAAAAGACTGTTTTACGTGTGCGAATTTAGGAGTCTGCATATTATTGAAGTAAAAAAAGAGTCGTGAAAAATGAAAAGCCGCCGCAAAGTTCCGATTAATTAATGAAGGAAAAAAAACTATATTTCCTTTTAAGCGGTTGTTAATGTTAATTATGTTGTGTGCATGATGAATGCATCGAAGGTATTGACACCGATCATCTTTGTAGTTATGTATCCTTCAGCGTATTGTACACCGATTCTTTTGCCAAACATCAGTGCACGCGCTTTGATCACTTCAATAAAATCAGGATTGGAAATATATGTTTCGGGTTCGCTTGTGTCTGTAGAATTGAATTGTGTTGTATATGCAAGTACTGCTTTCATTTTTTGTTCCATCATTGCAGAAATATCAAAGACAAAATCAGGTTTCAAATACCTGTCCTGAATATAATGAAAAACATATTTCGGACGCCATTCTTTTTGCGCAGCTTTTTCAAATGAGGTTTCAATTTTTCGCAAGCCTGAAAGGAAAGCCGCGTCAGCAAGAAGTTTTGCGCTTCTGCCGTGATCGGGATGACGGTCTTCGGGCGCATTGCACAAAACAATTTCCGGTTGATACTTTCTTATTGCTGCAATTACTTTATGAACATTCGTTTCATCATTCTGAAAAAAGCCATCTGCCATTTTCAAATTCTCACGCGCATGAATGCCCATTATTTTTGCGGCATTTGCTGCTTCGGTTTTGCGCGTTGCTGCATTTCCGCGTGTGCCGAGTTCGCCCTGCGTAAGATCGATGACTGCAACTTTTTTCCCTTGTGCAACAGCAGCTATCAAAGTTCCGGAACAACCCAGTTCAACATCATCAGGGTGAACACCGAATGCAAGTATGTCAACTTTCATAAAATAAATGATTCATTGTAAAATTCATTACACGAATTAAAGCTAATTACGCGAATTTTTTTAGAAAGAGAATTGCTGAAGAATATAAAGCATTTTCGAAGTAAAGCGCTGCGCAGCGAACAGGACGTACAAGAGTGCGACGCAACCGAGCTAAATGGATATTCAATTGCCGGTTTCAAAAAAAATCTCTTCGAAAAAACAACCAGTAAGAAAAAATGAACCCAATCAAAATTTCAGGCAATCAACAAATCAACCATTCTGCAAATCTTCAAATCATCAACCTCTCACACCATACATTTTTTCAACATCCTGCACGATAGATTCCATTGCTTTATCATCTCCGTTAGGATCGTAATTCTGTTTCAGGCTCGATCCGAATATCACTGCGACCGTTTGCCAGAATGCAGCATTGAAACTGCCTTTGTATTCATCAATTATTTCGTAGCAATTATTTCCTGTTTGCCTGTCAATGAGTTTCATCAACACTTTTCCCTGGTAAACAGAAAGTGCCGTAACCTTGTCCGCAAATTGTGTTTTCATATCTTTTTCGCGCGACCGGATGATGGCTTTTCGTTTTGCCTTATCCGTCACGCCGACAAGCTGCGCGTTGATCTGGTTGATGATCACTGAAGCTCGCACCGCATAAGGATAAGTGACATACACAGCATTGCGAAGCCTTGTCCACTCTACCTGCAGGCGGCGCTGCTTTGCCGTCAATCTTCCGTAAACATAAACATAGGGAAGCCATGAACATGGAATGGTGTCGCCCGTAACTTCGATGCAACCGTGCACTTTCACAGTATCATAAATACCGCGTTGCTGCGCAAAACTCCAGCTCGAAATGCACATTGAAGCAATTGCAGTTAAAAAAAGAAGGGATATTTTTTTTGAAGCCGACATTCGTTTACAAAAATAAAAAAAACTTATTTCTATTAATGCTTTCTCATGCGCAGAAGTAACCGAATGTATTGTTATTATTTTGGAAAAACGATTAATTATCGCTTAAACGGTTTGTTTTATTCCGGTGTATGATGCTGATGATAAACCCGATGACCATGATCATCACACCGATCCACAACAAATTAATGAAAGGGAATTGATAGACTTTCAGGGTCA
>Ga0206909_1122_pt1 | contig 15171 bp, 11 predicted proteins | sample Alteio_BWOrgHeat_76_FD_152943 | JGI IMG/M metagenome (GOLD analysis project Ga0206909, IMG submission 152943) | Enriched cells from forest soil in Barre Woods Harvard Forest LTER site, Petersham, Massachusetts, United States -... | ecosystem: Environmental > Terrestrial > Soil > Temperate forest >...
ACCAAGGAAAAGAAAGACAAACGCTACCACCAGTTAATGCTGGCCAAAAACCCAGAGGGTTATAAAAACCTGGTTAAGCTGTGTTCCCTGGGTTATATGGAGGGCCTGTACAGCAAATGGCCGCGCATTGATAAAGAATTAATATTAAAGCACCATAAAGGCATTATTGCCACTACCTGCTGCCTGGGGGCATCGGTGCCGCAAGCAATTTTACGGGGCAGCGAAGAAGAGGCTGAAACGGAATTTAAATGGTGGCTGGACCTGTTTGGCGAAGACTACTATATCGAACTGCAGCGCCACGACATCCCCGAACAAAATACGGTGAATGTGGTACTGTTAAAATTCGCCAAAAAGTACAATGTAAAGGTGATCTGCTCCAATGATTCACACTATGTGGACCAGCAGGATTCGAACGCGCACGATATTTTGCTTTGCGTAAATACCGGCGATATGCAGAGCACCCCCATCGCAACCGATGAAGAAGGCGGCAAAGGCTATCGCTTCGGATTCCCCAACGACCAGTTTTATTTTAAAACCCAGGCCGAAATGGGCAAGTTGTTTGATGATCTGCCGGAATCGCTGGATAACACCAATGAGATCGTCGACAAAGTTGAAGTATTAAAACTGAAGCGGGATATTTTGCTGCCCAACTTCGTTATTCCCGGCGAATTTAAAATTCACAGCGACCAGACGCCCGACTCCGACACGCTTAACCAATGGGAATACCTGAAGCATTTAACCTACCTGGGGGCAAAGGAACGTTATGTAGATATCACTACCGAGGTTCAGGAGCGGATAGACTTTGAGCTCTTCACCATCCGTACCATGGGCTTTGCCGGGTACTTTTTGATCGTTGCCGACTTTATCAAAGAAGGTCGTAATATGGGTGTATTTATCGGCCCGGGGCGTGGTTCGGCAGCAGGTTCGGTCGTAGCTTATTGCACCGGGATCACCAATATCGACCCGATGAAGTACAACCTCCTGTTCGAAAGGTTTTTGAATCCGGATCGTAAGTCGATGCCCGATATTGATACGGACTTTGATGATGCGGGCCGGCAGAAGGTGATTGACTACGTGGTAGATAAATACGGCAAAAACCAGGTGGCGCAGATCATCACCTATGGCTCCATGGCTGCGCGTACCAGTATACAGGACGTGGGCCGCGTGCTGGATATGCCGCTATCCGATGTAAATGCCATTAAAAAACTGGTTCCGGATACGCTGGGAATCACTTTACGGGAAGCCATTGAGCAGGTACCAGAGCTAAAAGAAATATTAAAAGGGAACGACCTGAAGGCCCAGGTACTGCGCGAAGCTGAAAAGCTGGAAGGATCAGTACGTAACACCGGCGTTCACGCGGCGGGTATCATCATCGCCCCTTATGATTTAACAGATATTGTGCCCGTCGCGGTAGCGAAAGACTCCGACCTGCTGGTTACCCAGTACGATGGGCGCGTAATTGAAGATGCAGGCGTTATCAAGATGGACTTTTTGGGTTTGAAAACCTTAACCATTTTGAAGGATGCCCTGCGGCTGATCAAACAAAACCACGATGTAACCATCGATATTGATTATATCCCGCTTGATGACCTCAAAACCTTTGAACTTTACCAGCGCGGCGACACCAACGGCACGTTCCAGTTTGAAAGTGACGGGATGCAAATGTACCTGCGCGATTTGAAGCCCGATAAGTTTGAGGATTTGATCGCCATGAACGCGCTATACCGCCCGGGCCCGATAGAGTATATCCCCAGCTTTATCAAACGTAAGCACGGGCAGGAACCAGTTGCGTTTGACCTGGCAGATATGGAAGAATACCTGGGCGAAACCTACGGGATTACCGTGTACCAGGAACAGGTGATGCTTTTATCGCAAAAATTGGCGGGCTTTAGCAAGGGCGATGCCGACGTTTTGCGAAAAGCAATGGGTAAAAAGCAGATAGAGATATTGAACAAGATGGAGTCCCAGTTTATGGACGGCGCCGCTGCCAAAGGTCATCCAAAAGATAAGCTTACCAAAATTTGGAACGACTGGAAAGCTTTTGCCCAATATGCTTTCAATAAGTCGCACTCCACCTGCTACGCTTTTGTGGCGTACCAAACAGCTTATTTAAAGGCTCATTACCCATCTGAGTACATGGCGGCGGTTTTAAATAACCAGAACAACATGGAAAAGATCACCTTTTTTATGGAGGAATGTCGCCGGATGGGTGTGCAGGTTTTGGGGCCGGATATTAATGAATCGGATATGGCTTTCGCGGTAAATAAAAAAGGGCAGATCCGTTTTGGCCTTACCGGTGTAAAAGGTGTTGGCGAAAAAGCGGTGGAAAGTATCATAGAAGAACGTAACGAACGCGGCCCGTATAAATCAGTATACGATTTTGCGCAGCGTTCCAATACACGTAGTGTAAACCGTAAAGCTTACGAAAACCTGGTTTACGGTGGCGGTTTTGATGAGTTTGGTTTGAACCGCGCCCAGTTTTTTGCCAAAACAGATAATGGCGTTTTAACCGGTATTGAACGCCTGATCAAATACTCCAATGATTATCAAAATGTTCAAAATAGCTCGCAGTCATCGCTGTTTGGCGGAGGCTCGTTAAATTCCTTTATCCCCGAGCCGGCTATGCCCGAAGCCGAAGAGTGGGCATTGATTGAGAAACTCAAATACGAAAAAGATGTCATCGGCATGTACCTCACCGGTCACCCGCTGGATAATTATAAGGTTGAACTTGAACGCTTTTGCAATACCAACATCAGCGACCTGAAGAACATGCAGAAAGCACGCTCGGGTGAAGGTGGCGAGGAGATCATGGCGGCGTTTGCACAGCTTCGTAAAAAAGGTGAGATCTGTATTGGCGGCCTGGTATCCAATGTGCAGCATAAAATGACTAAAAACGGAAAGCCATTCGGCACGTTTGTTTTGGAGGATTATAACGAATCGTACGAGTTTGCTTTGTTTGGCGATGACTATGTAAAATTCCGTAACCTGCTGGTGGATGGATACTTTTTACACTTGAAAGGGCTCATCGAAGAGAAATTCCGCCAAAAGGATAACTGGGACATGAAGATCCTGACCATGAGCCTGCTCTCCGAAATGCGCGATAAGCTAACCAAATCCCTAACCGTTTGCCTGGAGCTAAATGCATTGAACAGTAAATTACTCGAAAACATACAGGAAGCCATCAACGTCAACAACCAGCGCTACCCGGTAAAAAATTGTACGCTGCGCTTTATGATAAAGGACCGGGAAGAAGCCATGCTGGTGGAGTTGCCCTCCAAATCATTTAAAGTAAACCCAAGCGACGATTTGATGGCGGATATTTTTACGTTGACGAATGTACAGCCGGTGTTGAATTAAAAAAAATTGTCATTTCGACGAGGAACGAGGAGAAATCTATGCACTATGCCCGCCATTGCATAGCATGTGTATGGATTTCTCACTAACGTTCGAAATGACAATGGGGTTAATCCGCCTTCACTGGTGTATCATTTTTATTCGATTTGCTTAAAATCAGCCCGGTGCTTTTAAACCCGTTTTCCTTAAACTTGTTAAAGCGTTCCCTGATATACACCTCCATATCATAGTCGGTTGATTTTAAGGCGAGCTCATAAGTTGGCCGGTACAAAACCAAAAACACGGATAGTGTATCCCCTTTTAACCCGGTTATGCGCGAAACATTTCCCCGGTTAAACTTTTCATCCACAAATTGCTCATGCTCATCTCGGATCAATATTTTATTGAACTTATATTCAGGCGTGCTTTTTTTGGTCAGGGCCTGCACCAGCACCAGCAGGTTTACTGAAAAAAACTCTCCCGGATAGAAATTCAGGCCGTTGCCGCCGGTAAAGGCATCAATAACCCGCGGACCCTTATAATTAAACTGCGGCGCAAAATCAGCGCGGTTTGCAAGGGAATCCTTTTTAAAACTTTTGTCTCCGCGAACAGTAACTTCACTCAGGCCGTTGATTTTTGGCTCCAACTCAATGGTAAGCAATATGTTTGGTTTACCTGGCGCAACAAAAAGTGTTTTATAACCTATAGCCGTTATTTTGAGGGTGTCGGATGGATGGGGCGCAGTAATTTCAAATTGCCCTAATTGGTTTGTTCGAACGGTAACACCTTCTGCATTTATCGAAACACCGGGAATGGGTTGCTTGGTGACTTTATCAATTACCAAGCCAATTACTTTTTGGGCGTACGTGTTAATTCCCGATAAAAGGAAAAACAGCAATAATAAATATTTAGCCGGTTTTAACAATGCGAAAAAGATTTAATCAAAAATAGTCTTCCTGCCGCTTATAAATAACTGTTTAACATCATTTAACCTTTGATTTTTTTCTTTCGGACTTTCCGACTTTTCCGTCCCGATAGCTATCGGGATTCGGACTAAATCCTATCTTTGCGATATTATGAGCAAATCAACCGACGAACTTTTTAAAAACGTTATATCGCACGCAAAAGAATATGGCTTTGTTTTTCCTTCCAGTGAAATTTATGACGGCTTAAGCGCCGTTTACGACTACGGGCAAAATGGTGTAGAACTAAAAAACAATATCAAAACCTACTGGTGGAAGTCCATGGTGCAGCTGCATGATAATATTGTCGGGATCGATTCGGCCATCTTTATGCACCCTACCATTTGGAAAGCCAGCGGGCACGTAGATGGCTTCAGCGACCCGATGATCGATAACAAAGACTCAAACAAACGTTACCGGGCAGATCAGTTACTGGAAGATAAAATTGAACGTTATATTAAAGACGGTAAAACGGATAAAGCGGAGTTGTTGCAGGAGGAACTGGATGAGGCCTTGAAAATGGAAAACCTCGTCAAATTAAAAGAATTAATAATTGCCCATGAAATAGCCGACCCAATCAGCGGCACCCGCAACTGGACGGATGTGCGCCAGTTTAACCTGATGTTCAGCACACAAATGGGTGCAGTTGCAGATGATGCCGACCTGGTTTACCTGCGCCCCGAAACTGCCCAGGGGATCTTTGTAAATTACCTGAATGTGCAAAAATCGGGAAGGATGAAAATTCCTTTTGGTATAGCGCAAATTGGCAAGGCATTCCGTAACGAGGTAATCGCCCGCCAGTTTATTATCCGGATGCGCGAATTTGAACAGATGGAAATGCAATACTTTGTACGCCCCGGCACACAAAAGGAATGGTTTAACAAATGGAAAGAAGCAAGGTTAAAATGGCATCTTGCCCTGGGCACCGGACCTGAAAAGTACCGTTACCACGAGCATACCAAGCTGGCACACTATGCCGATGCCGCTTACGATATTGAGTTTGAATTCCCGTTTGGTTTTAAGGAAGTTGAGGGGATTCACAGCCGTACTGATTTCGACCTGAGCCAGCATCAGAAATTCTCGAACAAAAAAATGCAATACTTCGATCCGGAGATCGACCCCGCTACAGAAAAGCCTTATGGGAATTATATCCCTTACGTGATTGAAACCTCCATTGGTTTGGACAGAATGTTTTTTACTGACGATGATCAACGCCTTTGAGGAAGAAGACCTGAGCACCGACGAAAAACAGGACAGCCGCACCGTTTTGAAACTTCATCCCTGCCTTGCACCGGTGAAGGCAGCCATTTTCCCGCTGATCAAAAAAGACGGTCTGCCTGAAAAGGCCCGCGAAATAATGGATAAGTTAAAGTTTGACTTTAACCTCCAATATGAAGAAAAGGACGCCATCGGCAAACGTTACCGCCGCCAGGATGCAATTGGTACACCATTCTGCATCACAGTTGACCATCAAACATTAGAAGATGATACAGTAACCATACGTTATCGTGATACCATGCAGCAGGAACGCGTAAATGCCGTGGACCTGGAGAAGATCATCGGCAATAAAGTTAGCTGGAAGAATTTATTGAAGTAAGAAGGTAAAACACATCGCCGGAACTCTCCGGCGATGTGCTTTATTCTACATCCGAAATCGCTTACTTCTCGTTCAAATTAGGCAAATCATAATTCCCCTTTAAATAACGCTCCAGGTATTGAAAGCTCAGGCTTTGTATCAGCAGGTAACTTTGCCAGTTATAAGCTGCGCCGTGTGCACCCGGTGGATAGATCCGCAGGTCGGCATCTTTGCCGGCATTGGTTAGGGCCGTAAGCAATTGCATGGTGTTAGCTGTGTGAACGTTATCATCACTCATAGAGTGGATAAGGAACAGGTGATCTTTCAGGCTAGCGGCATAGGTCATATCCGAACTGGCTTTGTAACCGTCCTCGTTGTCTTTCAATGGCGCCATGTAACGCTCGGTGTAAACATCATCATATAAACGCCAGTCGGTAACCGGGCTATTGGCAATACCCACCTTAAATACCCCAGGATGGGTTAGCAAGGTGTAGGTAGTGCTGTAGCCGCCGTAACTGGTGCCCATAATAGCCATTTTGTTGCTGTCGACAGGACCGTTTTTTACAAGGTATTTGGCCAGGTCAACAAAATCGCTGCTTTCAAATTTGCCTAATTGTTTATAAACAGATTTTAGCAGCGCGCTGCCATAATTTGCCGATCCGCGGTTATTAACATTAGCCACTACATAGCCATTTTGCGCCAGCCATTGCGCCCAGCTGTCGGTGGCAAACTGGTCAAATATCTCGTGCGACTCAGGGCCGCCATAAACCAGCAACACCAGCGGATATTTCTTTTTGGGGTCGTAATCATAAGGTGTAACATAGTAGGCATCAAGTTTAACACCTGCGCTGTTTGTGAATTGAAATTGCACCTCGGGCGAGTACGCATGCGTTTTTAAATAATCGTCTACCCCATGGTTATCTTCAATCATTTTTAAGACCTTGCCGGTATTATCGCACAAGGCGACATGGTATGGCGTAGTTTTATTGCTGTAGGTATCCAAAAAGTATTTTGTATTTGGCGACATGTTAATGTCGTGATAGCCGCTTACCGAAAACAATTTCGTTTCGTTGCTGCCGTCAAAATTAATGCTGTAGGGTTCCTGGTACAGCCCACCACTTTCTGCAGAGAGGTAGTAGATCTTTTTCGCGGCAGCATCAATACCCGCAACTTTTATCATATCCCAATTGCCTTTGGTTACCTGGTTGATCAGCTTTCCATCGTACCCGTACCGGTAAATATGGTAATATCCCGAGCGGTCTGATACCCAAAAAAACTCTTTTGATTTTTCGGGGAAATAGATCATATCATTCACATTGGTGTAAAAGTTAAAGATGGCCACCCAGGTAGTGTTCTTTTCTTCCAGCACCACGTGATGCTCACCGGTTTTTACATTAAAAAAGTACAGTTTCATGTGGTTTTGTGCACGGTTAAGCGTCATCAGCGCCAAAACATCGGGGTTGCTGGTCCAGTAGACGCGGGGGATATAAAAATCTCCGGTCTCATCGGGCGTAAGCCAAACCTTTTTGCCGGATGCTACATCAACCACTCCAATTTTCACTTCGGGGTTTGGATCGCCGACTTGCGGTATGGAGATGTGGATATGGTCGGGATGCAGCCCTTCAAAGTTCGTCATCTGGAAATCGGGCACCGGCCGCTCGTTAAACTGCCAGAAAGCCATATACCTGCTATCTGGCGACCAGTTCCAGGCCTGGGCCTGGCCAAATTCTTCTTCATATACCCAATCGTAATGCCCATTAAAGGTTCCGTTCTCGCTGGTTTTATCGTTGGTCAGTTGCGTTTCCTTTGCCGCGGCAAAATTGTAAACAAACATATTTCCATCGCGCTCGATACCAACTTTTGAGCCATCCGGCGACAATTCTGCCGTGCGTGCACCGCTCGCTGCTTGTTTTAGCTGCTTGCTTTCCAGGTCGTAAACATAATAATCGGCCACGCCCGAACGGCGGTAAATGGGCCTGAAATCCGTTTTAAAAACCAGGTGTTTGGAATCATGCGACCACTGGAACGACTCGTAATTAAATGCCTTTGTTGTGCCAGGAAATGTAATTCCTTTATTACTGAAGATCAATTCATCTTTTAGGGTTTGCAGATCCATTGAGCGGATCTCGTCATTCTCGATAAAAGAATATTTATTACCACCATTTGTCCAGTTAACGCTTTGCGGCCCCTGGTTGCCATAAAGGCTGCCATCTGATCTGATGGCGTCTTCCAAACTACTATATTGCTGTTTACTTTGTGCCTGTCCACGATAAGGTAATGCCAGGCCTAATGCAACAAGGGCGATGAAACTAACCCGGACGATTTGATATTTCATATAAAAAAGTTGATTGTTAAAGGTGATAAAGCTAATGGAAAAAGGTGAAAGGTAAAAGCAGAAAGGCGAAAGCGAAAAACCATTTGCCTTTGGCCTTTAACCTTTCGCCTCAAACCGTATCTTTGCACAAACAACCCCACCCATGAAAGGAAAACTATCTAAAGAGTCCCACACGATAATGAATGAACTGGTATTACCCAATGATACCAATACACTTAATAATTTAATGGGGGGCCGTTTGCTGCACTGGATGGATATTGCCGCCGCTATTTCGGCGCAAAAACATTGCAACCGGATAGTGGTTACCGCGTCGGTAGATAATGTATCCTTTAAACACCCCATAAAATTGGGCGACGTGATAACCATAGAAGCCAAAGTTTCAAGGGCATTTACAACTTCGCTTGAAGTAAGGCTGGATGTTTGGGCCGAAAATATCCCATCGGGTTCCCGCGTAAAAAGCAACGAAGCTTATTATACTTTTGTGGCGCTGGATCAAAATGGCCGTACTATCCCGGTTCCTGAACTGATCCCCGAAACTATTGAAGACATGGTTTTATTTGAAGGCGCCCTGCGCCGCAGGCAATTGCGATTGATATTGGGCGGCAAAATGAAACCTGATGATGCTACCGAATTAAAGGCCCTGTTTTTTGGCGAGGAGCACTAGCGTATTAAATCAGCATTTTGTAACATAATAACCTGTCTGTCATCCAAATAAAAAACCAATTTTTATGAGGAAGATGTACCTGCTGCTGGCAATCACTTGCCTGTTTGTTGTTTTGGCAACGTTAAACTGCCGTGCTCAAAACAAGCCTGCTTTTACCATCCCATTTCAACTGATCGATAACCGGCCCTATATTGAGGTCAAGATCAAGCAACACACCTTTCATTTTATTTTGGATTGCGGCGCCGATTATGGCTTAGATGTAAAAACGGCTAAAATATTAGGGTTCGATCTTGGGCACGAAAGTATGCAAAGCGGTGCAGGTGCAAAACTGGCACCAACCTGGGAGACGGTGGTTGATACCGCAAAAATAGGCCCGATCAATGTGGTAAAAAATACTTTTTTAGTGATCGACTTTTCCGAGATCATTAAGGGCCTGCATCTCCCTTATTTGGATGGCGTGATCGGTTATACTTTCATGAAGGACTACGCGGTACAATTTGACTATCCTAAGCATGTCATCAACTTTTATAAAAGTTATGCCGGCTCCTCTGCCTTACCATTCACTTTGCAATATGGCTCCATCCCCAAGTTTGCCGCGGAAATCGACGGAAATAAAGCGACCATAATTGTTGATACCGGCGACCGAACTGCTTTTACGCTTTTTAATCACTTCGCCATAAAAAAAGGCATCATTAATAGTTATCGCCTTTCCGACACCACCATCACGGGTTACGGGCTTGGCGGACCCATCTATGCGCGGACATTTAAACTCCATTCGCTTAATATCGCCAATGTGAAAGCTACTGACGTACCATCGCGCATTCCTATGTTAAAGTCGGGTGCGTTTGCCGATACGAGCATCGACGGCAGCGTGGGCGGCGGTGTGTTAAGGGCCTATAAGTTTACCATCGACTATAAAAAACAGGTGTTGTATTTTGAATAGATGGGGAAAGAGCCAGGAATCAAGATCAAAACATTGAAATATTGGTTATTTTCTTAATCTCAGATGTTCATTTTGACATTTCTAACTTTACGGGAAGTTTTAAAACAAGGAATGAAAGACTTACGAAGTTTTGGAAACTTCGTAAGTCTGCTTATCCCCGGCCCCGCGCTTGGTTCTTACCCCGGCGTTTCTTCTTTTAAAATATCCAAAACCGCGGGTGTTACGTTTCCAAAAAATGAGATGCCAGCCGCCCCGTTTTTCATGGCGAATTGTATGCCCTGTCTTATCTCGTCATCGCTTTTAAAATCGGAAAGATAAATACCCGCATAGAGTGGGAATGAACCTGCTAAAAAATGAACGCCTTCAGCAACGGCATCCCCTATCCAGCTTACTTTTTCTTTGTAGAAACCGTGGTAGATCATCGGGCAAACACCATCCAGCTTCCAGTTCGTCCAATCCTGGCGCACGTTTCGGCGCGCCACTTCAGGGGTTGGGAAAACGGCAGCCGTAATTAATTTTTTATGCTGATGCGCAATAGCAGACAAGCTGTTTACCACCCGGCTGATATTGTTATACCTGAACAGGCGCCACGAAAGACTTGCTTCAGGGTATTGGATCTCGGAAAGATCGATCCCGTATTTTTCCTTGAAACTCGCGCGGCAAACATCGCAATAGCAATAATCATAATCAGGCAGTTCCTTTGTTTGTTCAATATGGTAATTGCCCCAAAGGTTTACCGGTAAAACCACATCGCAATAACGTACATAATCCAGGTGGATGCCGTCGATATAGTCTTTATCCAGGATGTCGTTTACCTGCTGCTCCAGGTATTGCTGTACTTCGGGCCGCGATGGGCATAGCCAGCGGTAATATTTTACATAAGGGGGTTTATCGGCACAAGAGTCGCCGTTACGGTTTTTGCTGTACCAGTCATCATGAACACCAACCAGTTCGGCGCGGTTAAAGGTCCACATCCAGCGGTGGGCCTCAAGCCCCTGCGATTTGGCAGCGCGAAAATGCTTTTCGCTATCCGCCTCAAAAAATATCCCGGTGATGCCGCCGGCTTTAAAAGCGGCATAACGGGTTTTTAGCTCCTCTTCGGTATCTTTTGGATTAGGGCCTATCCAAACCCAGTTTTTGTGCTTCTTCTTTTTATTGCTTGCAGCAGCTATTGATACTTCACTTTTTAAGGTTAAGGCCGAAGCGGCGCCCACCACCAGGCTTGCTTTTAAAAATTCGCGTTTATTCATCTGAATTTATATTATACTGCCGGATAAGCCCTTCCTGGTTGATGGCCCAGGTGACATTATCTTGTTTATCCTTTATAAATGCAATAAATTGATGCTCCGTGGCCTCAATTCGCAATTCATTTACTTTATTATCGATGGTTATGCTATTATCAAGTGCAAACGCATTCAGTAAGGGCGTGTAAATTTGATGTTGCTGATGCCATTTTTTTTCATGGTAATAGATCAGCCATAAATATCGTTTTTGCATTTCGGAATATGGCAACGCGAAGGCTGTATTATTTGTGTTACTTTTAGTGAAAGACAAATATCCCCAACGCTCGGGCCAATGCATATCCACCACTCCCTGCGGCGACCACACCCAATTATGCTCAGGCAAATTATGCCCAGCCTTATCTTTTAATTTTACATATTTACCATTTTCCGCTTTGGTATCCCATTCTACCCGCGAAAAATTGATGCGCCATAGCGTACCTTCGGTTGGCACTTGTACATTATTGCCGATACTTATGGCCTTGAACGGAATGGCCATCTCAATCGTCCAGCCTTTGTCGATGTCTGACGGGTCGTTCAAGGTTCCCTGCACTTTAACAGCCGATCGCAGGCCCTCCACGTTCCAGTTGATCATAGCATTGCCGCCATTGTGATAGGGCTTGTTTAAAAACAGGTCGAAAACGGTATTGACGGCATTATATTCGATCTCAAAATACTGGTGGGTGGTATTATTGGGGTTGATAAAAACTTCGAAATCATTATCGCGGAAAACAACTTGGTCATGCTGTTTTAAATAGGCCCAAACGTTCGGGTCGTGTATCTGCCCGGCAATGTAAAGGCAGCTGTCATCCCACAACATTTTCACATTGGTTTGTAGCGGAGGGTTGGGTTTTAAATCCCCTTCAATATCGCGGAAATCCTCCGTCCATTTGGCTTGCTGCCATACCGGATCGTTTATATCGCCGTCAATAATTGGAGGCGTGTTGGTATGCGTAACTACATAACCATTGGGTATGGTAAACAGGTTGCTGAAGATTTTGAAAGGGGATTGGGCGATAGCGGTTAGGGGCACGGAAAAAACCGAGGCGATTGCTAACAGCTTTAAATATGATTTCAGTAATGTTGACTGCTGATTATGCATAAAATGAGCGGCTTATGTAGAGACGCCCCGATACATCGGGGCGTCTCTAAGTTTGGTCTGATGAAAATTACCCTGATGAATGAACCATTTGAGACGCAGAATATTACTGTCGAACTTATTCGCCGGTTCAGAGACGCAAAATATTGCGTCTCTACATTATCTGTCACCTACTCATTTCCAGTACCTTGTCGAACTCCGCGGGTTTAACGGCACTCACTGACAAACGGCCCAGGCGCACCAATTCCATTTCACTCAGCATGGGCTCAGCTTTTATCCGGGCGAGCGTAACGGGATTTTTCAGCGGTTCAACCGGTGAAAATTCAACCACTACCCAATTGGTGTCATCAGTTGTGGGATCCTGGTAGGCTTCTTTTACCACTTTGGCAATCCCGACGATCTCTTTGCCCTCATTGCTATGGTAAAAAAATGCAAGGTCGCCTTCCTTCATGGCGCGCATGTTATTCCGCGCCGCGTAGTTCCGTACGCCATCCCAAAAGGTACGGCCGTCTTTATTAAATTTTTCCCAACTGTATTTTTCGGGTTCCGATTTTATAAGCCAATAGTTCATGTAGTTGATTTATGATTGGCGTAAAATTGGTAAAAATGAAGCAGATTAAGAAATGCGAAAATTGGCCCCCAGCCGGAACGAATAAAGCATTAAAAAAGAAAAAACGCATATCCAAGGTAACACAGCAACGCGCCTAAATTTGGATTTAGCCCGGTAAAATGTAAAAAGGCGCTAAACATTGCGCCTTTTTACATTTTATTTTAACTATTGTCCGGCCGCACAGCAAAACTATTATTTCTTGCTGCCGCCGCCAAAAAACGCACCGATTTTAAACGCCGCATAATTATTGCCTTTACCGGTAAAATTGTATTCAACAGACATTCTGAAATGCCCGGCCTCGAAGCCGAGCACCGGATAGGCGCCGAAATTTGTAGTCCTTGCAGATTCTGTAACACCCGAACTGCCGTCGCCGTTATCATTGTTGTTGGTATTGCCTGATACATTTTCCTGGTCAAATAAACCAATGCCCGCGCCGATAAATGGCCTGAACCCACCATTTGACAGATAGTATTCGGCCGATAAACATGTTGAGGCTAAAGCGGAAACATTAACGTCGCCGGTTGAATTATTTTTATAACCAACGGCAGCGGCTTCTATCCGCACACCCAGGGCAAACTCGTCTGAAAGGCGGAAGTGTGGTTGCAAAGTAAATGTTGCTCCGCCTTGTGTTCCTGTGCCATTGGATGGCAAGGCATAACCCAGGCCTACATCGAATTTAAATGAACGAAAATCCTGAGATTGGCCCATAACCAATAGGGTACTCCCCACTAGTGCAGCAAGTAAAATTAATTTTTTCATTACAATTAGGTTTAAATTGAGGTTTAATCAGTACCTAAATCTAAAAAAATACTTTCCAAGAAAACGACTAATCAGACAATAAATTGATAGATTTTCATTGGAGTTAAAAACATGCTTTTTATTTTATCCCATACTTAAATAGCTTATTACCAAAACCTTAAAAAGAGGGAAAACTTTTATTATCTTGCCTCTGCTAACAGATGAAAAAAATATCACAAAACCATCATTTGATGAATTGCAAAAGCTGCGGAAATGAACTTCAGGAAACTTTTTGCCCTATCTGCGGCGAAAAAAAGTTTGACACCCACCAGCTATCGGTAAAACATTTTGCAGAAGAAACTTTCGAAGGGTTTATTCATTTCGACAATAAATTCCTGCATACCCTTAAACTCCTGCTAACTAAACCCGGGCAGCTCAGTTTAGACTATACCGAAGGCCGCAGGATAAAGAATATGAAACCGGTTCAGTTTTTCCTCGTTGTTAACCTTTTGTTTTTCTTTTTGATCATCGGAAACAACCTTTATAGCCTCGGTCTTAATAATTACATAACCTATCAACCTTTTACAAGTTTTGAAACTGTGAAAGCTGTAAACGACAAATTGGCGCATACCGGCCTAACTTTAGCGGAGTATAAACAATTGTTTAACGAAGAAATCATTGCAAACTCAAAAGAGTTCATATTTATTTTTGTGCCTTTTTACGGTTTAATCTTTGGGGCATTACTATTCTGGAAAAAGAAATTCTTCGTGGAGCACCTGATATTTGCGACACATTTTATGGCTTTTATATTATTGCTGAATTTTTTGGGATTTTACCTGGTTAGCGTTCCCTTTTCGTTGATTACTAAGTTGCATTACTCACAATTATTTGATGATTTATACGGTACCTCCATATCGGTTATTGTGGCCCTCTATACTTTCCTGGCTATCCTAAAGTATTATAAAAGCAGTTCGGAAAGCAGGCCTAAACACATTGCCGATATCACATGGTCGGTAATAATTAGCCTGGGTATAGGTTATTCCTATTTTACATTTATACAAGGTTACCGGATGCTGCTCTTCTGGAAGATAATCTATTTTAAGTAACTGTTAAAATCGGAGCGCATTGAGGTACAAAAACTTCGCCTGTAACGCCGTTAATGCTAGCTTAACATTAAACGCCTAAATTGGCAGCGGCGGAATGGCCTCTAATAGCCAAAATGTATGGAAGAAACCAGATTAAAAGAAATTGCCACTGTATTTCTAAAATTAGGTATTATCGGTTTTGGCGGCCCGGCTGTTCATATAGCCATGATGGAAGAAGAGGTGGTTAGAAAACGCAAATGGTTTACCCACGAACACTTCCTCGACCTGATAGGCGCCACCAACCTGATACCCGGCCCGAACTCAACCGAAATGGCACTGCATTGCGGTAAGGAACGCGGCGGCTGGAAGGGCCTGCTTGTGGCAGGTGCCTGTTTCATTTTGCCGGCGGTCATCATCACCGCGGTTTTTGCCTGGGCTTATAAGCAATACGGGCAGTTGCCGCAGATACAGCCATTCATTTACGGCATTAAACCGGCGATTATAGGTGTCATTATTTCGCTGATGTTCACACTTGGAAAGAAGGCG
>Ga0206909_1123_pt1 | contig 15154 bp, 8 predicted proteins | sample Alteio_BWOrgHeat_76_FD_152943 | JGI IMG/M metagenome (GOLD analysis project Ga0206909, IMG submission 152943) | Enriched cells from forest soil in Barre Woods Harvard Forest LTER site, Petersham, Massachusetts, United States -... | ecosystem: Environmental > Terrestrial > Soil > Temperate forest > O...
CCAGCCCTTGAGGCCGTTGGTGATCGTCGCGAACGGTGTGCCGGAGACCTGCACCGAGTTGGCGCTGGTGCCGCTGGCGTTCTTGGCGTCCACCACGAAGAAGTACGTGGTGCCGTTCGTGAGGCCGGTATTCGTGAAGCTGGTCGTTGTCGGGCTGCTCACGGTGACGTAGCCCGAGCCGCTGGTGGTGCTGCGCTTCACATCGTACGCTGTCGCGCCGGATGAGGCGGTCCAGGAGAGGGCGACCTGTGCGTTGCCTGGGGTTGCCGTGAGACCGGTCGGCACTGCAGGCGCAGAGCCGGCGTTCACCACAAGGGCCGCCGCGTTAATCGTAACGTTCCCCGTCCCGGTCGCCATCTTCCAGGTTACGGTGAGCGTTTGTCCGGCAGAGCCTGCCTTGTAGGTAAGCGTGTAATTTACGTCGTACTGGGCGCTCAGGTTGCCCGCTGCTGTATTGTTGAAATCCGTTGCCGAGCCATCCGAAAGATGCGCGGTGACTGTGCCGGTAGAACTCCAGCCGCCAACGTGCACGACCAGGGTTCGCTGCGTGGTATCGGCAGGCGCGGTAATGGAGAAGCCATTGTTCACCCCGGCAATGTAGACACCGCCGAGGTTGTTGGTACCGCTCGCATTCGGAGTGCCATTGCTCCAGCTGACGGGGCGCGGGTCGTTGCCGTACGAGTTCGCCCCGCCCGTGCCCACCACAGTGTACGCCGATATTAGGCTGCCCCCGGAGGACATTCGGTCGATCCCAGGAACCGCTCCGTTGCCAAAGTGAATCCAGTCCGTCGTACCCTCGGTGGTGAGGTTCACCGCCGTAGTACTGGTAGTGGATGAGCCTGCAAGCGAGCCGCTGCCGCCCGCTGCCGGTGTCGCGGATACCTGTGATGAGTTCGCGCTTGTGCCACTGGCGTTCGTAGCATCCACCACGAAGTAGTACGTGGTGCCGTTGCTCAGCCCGGTGTTGGTATAGCTGGTCGTGCCTGGGCTGCTGACTGTGACGTAGCCTGAGCCACTGGTGGTACTGCGCTTCACATCGTACGCCGTTGCGCCGGAACTGGCGGTCCAGCTTAGGGCGATCTGGGTGTTGCCGGCATTGGCCGAAAGCCCTGTTGGGACCGGGGGAGCCGAGCCGGAGCCCGTGGGTATGCTTGCTACTTGCGTCGAATTGGCGCTTTCGCCGTTGGCGTTGGTGGCAGATACGACGAAGTAGTACGTGACACCGTTCGTGAGGCCCGTATTCACGAAGCTCGCGCCAAGGACACTCGCTATCGGCGCATAGCCGCTTCCACTGACTGTGCTGCGCTTTACGTTGTAGCTGGTAGCGGTGGTCACCGAGTTCCATACCAGTGAGACCTGAGTGTTACCCGCCGTAGGCGTGAGGCCGCTTGGGACCGAGGGGAGTGTGGACGATTGCAGCGGAATGACCTCGATTCCGGCGATGCTGGCAGTGTTAACGACATTGGTGGAGGCGACCGTAATCTGCCCGCTGCCGTTTGCCGTGGTGTTGAACTGCTTCAGATCGGCCGTGTGGTTACCTCCGGCATCGGCAAAGATATCGAAGTTGGTAAGAACTGACGTGCCGTTGATCGCCACGTTAAACGTGCGACTAGCGGGGGCCTGCCAATACGTTTCATCGAAGTGCAGCCGAACCGTGTACTGCGCACCCGCTGTGAGGCCGGTAATCGTATAGGTAGTGGCATCATCGTGGGTAGCCTGATAGATCGGCTCCGGACCGGGATTAATGACGCGGGTGCGATCGACCGGCCCTGTATAGTTAAACGCGTTCTGCGTGCCTCCGGCAAAGAAGGAGTCCACAATCCAGGTAGTAACCGCCGGGCCGCCGCAGTTGATCTGGACACTGCCAGCCGGCGGCGCCGGGGCTGTGGGCACTGCGGATGTGGAGACCGACGCGCTTTCACCGCCCGTGTTGTAGGCGGTTACCTGATAGAAGTAGATCGTGCCATTTGTGAGGCCATAATCGCTGAAGCTGGTAGTAGCCGACGTGCCGACTGCCAGGAACGGGCCGCCGCTGGCTGTGCTGCGCCTAATGTTGTAGCCGGACGCGGCTGTGTCGCCGCTCCAAAAGAGGTTAACTTGAGAATTGCCGACCGTGGACGCCAGGTTCGACGGTGCGGGAGGCGCAGCAGGAAGGCCGGTCCCGGTGAGTTTCCCATTGCCGAACATAAGCGGGAACATCCACGCGTTGTCCGCCGATGAGAAGTACGAAATCTTCGCGTGCGTGCCGTTGGCTGCGACATCGGTGTCGCCTACCATGACCTCGAGACCAAAGGCATCGCCGTTGAAGCCGGCGATCCCAACCGACGAGAGCGGGATTTTGACTTCCATGCGATATCCGCCGGCCATCGTAGCGCTGGCGAACTGGACCCCGGTATCGTTATGGTGGATACCGCCAATTGCGCCTCCGCCAAATGGGAAGTAATACTGCCAGTCGTTGCTGTCGAATTGGTAATTCTTGTTGTTATCCGTATCGAAGTAAAGCTCCACGTAGTCGCCGGCCATCACGGTCTGATCAGTCACAGAGACCAGGACGTAGAGGTTGTTCGCATCCCAGAGTTCCTGGAACGAGCCTGAGAGATCGCTGGACCCGGAGATCGATCCGTTGCAAACGTGGCTGAGCGGGTAGGCCGCTGCCGCAGACCAGGCCGCATCCGCAGCGCCATCAATGGCCGGCGCGGTTGCCGTATACGCGGCATTGGCAGCCGTGGGAATACCGGTCACCTGGGTCGAGTTCGCGCCCCCACCGCTGGCATTGTTGCCGGCGACTACATAGTAGAAGGTTGTGCCGTTAGTCAAACCCGTGTCGCTATAGTTTGTGGCGGCCTGATTTGTGGAAATGTTGGTGTAGGGCCCGCCAGATGTGGTTGCGCGCTTTACGGTGTAGCTCGTAGCGTTCCAGGCGCTTGTCCATGAGAGTCCGACAAAGCCGTTCTCACCAGTAGCCACAAGATTCGTGGGTACGCCCCGGCAGCGTGGGCGTACTGCCCGTGCCTGTGCCGTACAGGGTTACCATGGAATCGGCAGGCATTGTCAGAGTAATCTGGCCGCCGCTCACCGGCAATGACCCAAGCGAGGCGAATGACTGCGTGCTTGACGTTTGAAAGCCGGCGAACGAGGAAATCGCGGGATAGGATGGCACAGTCACGGTAACCGGCTGAGAGCCGGCGCTTGTGTTTATGAGCACTACCGTGAGCGATTTGTTGCCGTCGTGCACGTAGGCGCTGGAGTAGAAGTTCGAGTTATTCGAGCCGGTGCAGCCGACGCGCACTGCGCCGGGACGAATATAGCGGTAAAAGTGCTTCGACGCGTTATACTTGCCAGCAGTCGTATCGTTGGTATCGTCGGTAAGCGCATACACAGTCTTGGTGGGATCGCAGACCTGCCAGTAAAGCCAGGCAGTGCCGCCTCCATTGGCAAGAAATGTGTGGATATTGACGCCCACCTGGAGCGCTCCAGGAGTGCCGTCCGCATTCAACCACGCCACAGGATCCCCAGAGGTTTCCGTTTGCCAGAGCGGCTTGTTCCAGCCCTGGATTCGGTTATGGAAATCCACGCTGGCGTCAGGTGCCGAGCTTGACGAGTTCGTAGTCGCACTACCGTATCCGTGGATGTTGATGATATCGATTGCAGACGCGGCCGCCGGATCGTTCATGAAGTCGTAGACGTAGGTCATGGACCGATCGTCCCAATACTGGCCGCCGCCGAGGTCTTCCGGTGCTTCCAGCTTCGTCGTAATGCCCCACTTCTGGAACTGAGCCTTCACGGCCTTGATCGTCGCTGTGAGTTCCTGCGGAGTATAGAGGCAGGAGTTGAAAGACTGGGAAAACTCCAACTCGTTCTGTATGCTTACCGCATAGATCGGAATGCCGTAGGTCTGCTGCCACTTGGTGCAGTATGCCGCCAAGTACTTGCCGAAATGATCACGGCGATCCGCTCGCAGGTGGCCGCCATTGACATCGGAATTGTTGTCCTTCATCCAGCCGGGCGGAGTCCACGGCGTGCCGTAGATTTTGAATGTGTCCAGCTTGCGCGCGTTAATCGCCTGCATCACAGGCCCGTTCGTGTTCGTGCTGTTCACATTGAAATTCAGCAGATTTGTATTCAGGTTGTTGAGATCGAGGTCTGCCGTTTCCTGAACGTCGGGGGCGATCTCCATGCGCATGATGGAACTGCCCAGGTCTTGGGCGTACATGTTCTGAAACGCTGATGTGGTGTAGTTTGCTTCGGTTGTAGTATCGTAGAGATAGGTACACGTGCCAAACCCGTCGATGGTTTGGTAACGCGTGTTGGTGTCTACGGCGACTGTCACCGCGTGCACGGGTGAAACGCCGTAGAACAGGAGCAGGGCGACGAGTGCCGCCCATGTTTTGAAGTAAGTTGGCATATTAGTTCCTTATTATTTTTGTGATGCAAAAAGGTTGCGCGTTGATATTGCAAGAGAAGAAAGGCGGGCCAATTTTTGCAGGCCCGCCCCTTGGATTGGAGGTTCATCCAAATTGCTATGGGCAAGTTGCGCGTTTACGCTAGCCGTTCCCATTAAAGATCGATGTGATCTCTGCGGCGCTGAGTGCGCGGTTGTAGATACGAGCGTCGTCGATCGAACCGTTGAAGAACTTCTGGTTCGTTTCGTTGATGGCACCGATGCGGATCGTGTTAGTCCCAGTGCCAGGCGCGAGCGCCGAGTTCACCGTGGCGATCTGCGTGCCGTCCAGGTAGACACGGTAGGCCGTGCCATCGTAGACCCCGGTCACCAGGTGCCAGGCTCCGAGCAGGCTGGCGGATGCGGTCGCATCCAGCTGTACTCCCGAGTGGCCCAATCGAATATGGGTTGCATCGGTGAGCGAAAGCCACCACGGGGTCGTCGAACCATCCCATCCGTGGCCCATGATGATGCTTTCGCTGGCGACTGCTGTGGGCTTCACCCACGCGGACACAGTAATCTGGCCCGCGAAGTTGAGAGCGGCCGGATCGCCTACGTCCACCAAGCTGCTTGTGCCGTTGAAGCTAAGCGCGTTGGCGAACTTGCCCGCGACCCACGTGCCTGCTGTAACCGTGCCGTTCACGGAGTTGCCGGAGCTGTCCGAGGCGGTGGTGCCGCTGGTTTCGTCCAGCTTCCACCAGCCCTTGAGGCCGGTGGTAATCGTTGCGAACGGTGTGGCAGAGACCTGCGCCGAGTTGGCGCTGGTGCCGCTAGCATTCTTGGCATCCACGACGAAGAAGTAGGTGGTGCCATTCGTGAGGCCGGTATTCGTGAAGCTGGTCGTGGTCGGGCTGCTCACAGTGACGTAGCCCGAGCCGCTGGTGGTGCTGCGCTTCACATCGTAAGCCGTTGCCCCGGATGAGGCGGTCCAGGAGAGGGCGACCTGTGCGTTGCTGGGAGTGGCCGTGAGGCCAGTCGGAGCTGCGGGAGCGGAGCCGGCATTCACAACGAGGGCCGCCGCGTTGATTGTTACGTTCCCCGTCCCGCTCGCCATCTTCCAGGTAACGGTGAGCGTTTTCCCGGCAGAGCCTGCCTTGTAGATAAGCGTGTAGTTCACGTCATACTGGGCGCTCAGGTTGCCCGCCGCTGTATTGTTGAAATCCGCCGCCGAGCCATCCGAAAGATGCGCGGTGACCGTGCCGGTGGAGCTCCAACCGCCAACGTGGACGACGAGCGTCCGCTGCGTGGTATCGGCAGGCGCGGTAATGGAAAAGCCATTGTTCACGCCGGCGATGTAGACACCGCCGAGGTTGTTGGTACCGCTGGTATTCGGAGTGCCATTGGTCCAGCTGACGGGACGCGGGTCGTTGCCGTACGAGTTCGCTCCTCCCGTGCCCACCACAGTGTACGCCGATATTAGGCTGCCGCCGGAGGACATTCGGTCGATCCCTGGAACCGCTCCGTTGCCGAAGTGAATCCAGTCCGTTGTACCCTCGGTGGTGAGGTTCACCGCAGTAGTGCTGGTAGTGGATGAGCCCGAAAGCGAGCCGCTTCCACCCGCCGCCGGTGTCGCGGACACCTGTGATGAGTTCGCGCTTGTGCCGGACGCATTCTTGGCATCCACGACGAAGAAGTAGGTCGTGCCGTTCGTGAGGCCGGTGTTGGTGAAGCTGGTCGTGGTCGGGCTGCTCACCGTGACGTAGCCCGAGCCGCTCGTCGTGGAACGCTTTACATCGTACGCCGTCGCGCCGGCGCTGGCGGTCCAGGAAAGAGCAACCTGGGCATTCCCAGCCGTCGCTGTGAGGCCCGTGGGAGGAGCCGGCGCTGCCGGGGCGCCTGTCGTGACAATGACCGAGCCAAAGCCAAACGTACCGGTCTTCGCCTTTATCAGAATCCCATGCGTTCCTGCCGGGATAGTTGCCGATGTGACTGTGGGGGTATTAACGTAGACTTTACCATTATTGGGAATAGCGATCGTACCGACCAGAGCACCGTCCAAATAAACATCCGCCTGGTTTCCGGCACTGGAGGAGCCAGCGCTCAGGCCGATGGTGTAAGCCGTAGCCGAGGAATTCGTCGCCGTATAAATGGTATACGTCGAATAACCAGCGGCATCCATGTTATTAGGATCGATGGTAAACCACGTAGGAGGGGCCAGGAAGTTTCCCGCCGGGATCGTGGCAGGCACCGCAACCCCGTAATTCCCTACAGCGGGAGTGGAAGTGTTGATCTGATCGATACCGTTCAGTTTGGGCGTGTTCAGGATGTTGACATCGTGCGTGAAGGCAAACTGATAATCACCCACGGTGTTGAAATACATTAGCAGATCGCCGCCGATTTGGTTCCAGGCCGTCTGATTGGCGGTCTCTATACCCGTCATGCGGGCATCACCCCAGGCCTGCGCCTTAACGGCCTCGCTGTGTCCGACATTGTCCATGCTCGCTCCACCTTCGTAGGCGAGCCGCTTGCCGTACAAACCGAGCGCATAGTCGGAATCGGACTGCTCGTCAGCCGCGAACGTGGCAGGAACGAACCCAAGGCTAGTCCAGATGTTACTGATCGTCAGGGTGTCGGAGTTGTTATCCGGTCCATAGTAAGCGGATCCACCGCCGCCATAGATATAGTATGAGGGCGGACGCGGTGTCGTGACATGAGCGCTGCTGTTATAGTAGTCTTGCAGCATGTGCGCCTGTTCCATCAGCCAGAACCCTGTATAGCCCTGCTGCGATTCCAGAACGGGCCGAATGGTTGTCATCATGGCAGACGAGCCGAACACGTTGCGGAAGATGTTGCTGATCTCCATGGTCCGCTTCGCCGAGCGTCGGGCACCCCAATACGCCGTATTGGTATCTCCATCCCAATTCAAAGGGGAACCGCCAGCATTGACTTCAGCCGTCGCATCCGCTACGTTCATCCCGAACTGAGCGAACGCACTGCCTGAGTTCCATAGTTCGTTGGAATACTCCACGTAAACCTTAAGGCCCGCGTTCAACGGCGCGTAGATCGGGCTGGCTTGAGTCGTCGAGTAGGGATTCACACCGTCGGAACCATACTTAATCATGAGAGCAATATTGGACACGTAAGTATCGTTGGCCGCCTCCGGAATATTGACCCACATGTCCTTATTCGTCTCGTTTGCGAACTGAATGGCGTACTCCCAAGATCCTCCGGCTCCCTGCCAACCATAACCGGGTTTATATACCGACTGGGAGGCATAGTTGGGGGGAACGCGGTCCGACCAGACCTTTGCGATCGTGCCGTTGGTGCCCAGGTAGTCCATAAATCGAACCGTGCTAAACTTCGCGACGATGGCTTTCAACGCTGGTGTAAATACGGTACTTGTTGGATAAGTTGTGGATCCGCCAACTGTGGTCGGCCGCATCAGCTTGATATTGGTAACGCCGGTATTGGTGGCGCTGCCCGCCGTTCGTTTCGAATTATTGAAAGCAATGTTAAGATCCGTATTGGTCATAGTCAATGTGGCGGTAGTGGTATTGGTCCCAGAATTGTACACCTGGTTTGTAATGGAGCCATTCGCCACAATTGAAGCCTGACCTGTAAACGACAGCGCATAAGTGCCGCTGACGTTATTTGGAGCCCCAGCCCAGACGTAGACATTGGCGTCCGAAGTGGGCCAGCCAAGGCTATCGACAGGAGCCTCCGTAGACCCATCTGCCAGTCGCCAGTCGCGTGATTCTCTCATTGCGTCGGCAAAAAGCAGATCGCCGTTGTAGTCCTGTACGCCCTGGATATTGATTCCGATCGGCGGGCCTGCTACGGCGGACTTGGGCCCACTCCACGCGACCAGCCCCAGTGCTGCAAGCGCCATCATCGGAAGCGCATTACGGAGCTTAGCACTCCATCGCGATTGCAATTCATTTTGCATTGTTGTTTTCCTTTATAGCTATAGTAGCGAACGATACCGATAAATATATATTCACTGTCTTCCTGAGCATACGGTCTCTGTTGACCTCCTCTCTTTCGCGCCAGTTCACGTATAGCGAACGCCCAGGTCACTCTCTAAACTGTAATCTCAATTATATTGCGTTTCTCGCTATCGATATAATTAAGAATTAATCTTGATAATATTCTATCGTCCCAGATTTATCCACTGATATTCCGGATGGTCGGTTTAATATATACGTGTTGCCTATCGGGTACTTTACCTTCCACGAGCGTCTCGACCATATCGCATAGCGCATGCACGATGCGTTCCGGCGAGTACTCAATAAGGGTGAGATACTCCTCGTAACAATGGAGTACGGTTGATCCGAAGTTCGCACCCGTAGCGACGCGAATATCCTTGCCTAGTCGAATACCTAGCTTGTACGCGGCGGCGATCACACCGGATGTCGCCATATCGTCCGGGATCAAGATACCATCCGGTATTGGCGACGAGCCGCTGAAAACCTTCATTGCAATGCGGTAGCCCTGCTCTTGGTAGGTGCCGAAATCCCCGTCCACATCGCATATATCGGTCACACGCAGGCAATCTTCAGGGTTGAGGCTTCCACCCATATCTTCGATGGTCCGCTCCAACCAGTGAAGATTCCCGTCGTAGGTGATCTTGTCATCTGCGCTAAGCGACAACCTTGGAGACCAGTATCCGATTCGCCGGCACCCTTGTTCCCAGAGAGACTGTACGCCAAGGCGGATTAACTCTTGGGTATCGTGCATGACAAGCCAATCGCCAGGCAACGCGTACCCAACAACCGGAAACTTACGATTTAACAGGTGCCCTAAAGTTGACGCTCCAGTAGCGATTTCCACGATCCCCTGTATTTCGCCTCGATTGGCGGCGGCGACCAGTCTGTCCTGAGATATCGTGCCGTCACGACCGCCCGATTGGAAGACAAACTCGTAGTCTAACTCTCTCAGTTGAGAGCGTCTCTCCGCCTCCAAGGTAAACATATGATACAGCATGTTCCAGAAGGGAGGCGCACCCGGCAGTCGAAAATAGGTGTAAGACAACAATACCGAAATCCGTTTCCGATGGATCGTAGGCGATACGTAGATCCCGCTGCCCTTACGGCGGCAGATGATATTGTGTGCTTCAAGATCGCCAAGTACATCGTTGAGAGTCGCCTGGCTTGTCGTAAGAGTGCTGCAGAGTTCCTTAACCGTAGGCAACTTCACTTCCGGCCCACGGCGATACGCCAGGTCGCGCAAATGGTCGTAAATTGCCTTCGTCTTGGCAGATGTTTCGGCCGGCTTTCGTCTCAAATTGCTTGCTTTGACTCGCATCGTTTTCCTGTGGCTTTAGAAATAAATCACACTAGTGTAATTACACTAGTGTGATTTTATCACGGATGAACCGCTTTGTCAATAGGGACTTTATACAACATAGGGACTTTATACAACACAGGAACTTTGTTCAACACGCTAAAGCAGCGCAACGACAACGATCACATCACAACTCTCGGTCACAGGAAGCAGTTAGTTGCGTTTGCCCTAAGATGGGTTTTCTTATTGTTGACCGCTGTTGTGGAGACCCAGAGCATATCCGCGCAAGGCCGGTCCCCTACCTAAACTAGGGAGGGGCCGAAAGAGGCGCGCTTACAGCCCAACAGCGATCACAGAACATCGCTACCGAGCGTCCAGCCCGCCAAGCCCCTCCCTTAGCAACACCATCGCGCACGCCCTATAGTTCCTGCATGTAGGGTTCCAAGACCGGCATGGTACCGATTCCGCTTCGCGAGAACCAAGCCCGTCTTTCCACTCAGATCCCACACGCCGAGAAAAGAGAGTGCTTCCCATAACCTCAGCACACTCTCTCCTCGACTTTGTCCACAAACGCCCTCATCGTTCCAACAACCAGCCTCCGCAAGCCGAGCCCTCCCAGTCCCTTGGTAAATTGTGGTATCACACGTAATTGAAATTATCAAGGGTACGCATCGCCGCTACGCGCCCTTGACAATCCCAACCGCGTGTGAAGGTGCTCCGCATACCAAGGGTAAGGGCGGGGCTGGCCGGTCAATAAACCGCCAGTACCCGTTCAAATCCAAACTCTAGGAGCATCGACACATGAACAATCGTCATTACCCCGTCGCAGGCCGCCGGGCAAAGCACGAGCAAACTCGGCCCCCAATGTCCGCAGCCGAAGCCCGCACATTCGAGTACACCAGCGAGCGCAACTACGCCGAGATACTTGCAGCCATCGAAGAGCGCGCCGAAGCCGGAGTGCATATGGAATGCGACTGTGAGCCTTACGAAACCGTATTCACTGTTCCCCGCTGGAACGCGCAAGGCTACCTCATCAATCACGGAGAGAAAGCCATGCGTATCACCACTTGGGTTCCAGTAAAGCAGAAGGAACGCGAAGCGAGTAGTGACCAGCAGGAAGTTTCTGAGGAACCGCGCCGCCGCGATCTGAAGCCGACGACAGCGTTCCTGTTCTGCCAGTGTCAGGTTCGCAAAATGACCCCGTGATTGACCGGCCCATGCCTGTTAGGGTATAATACGGCCAGCAAGAAACCTATAATATGACGGACATTTGAGCCATTTCACTTATGGGAAAATGACCGTTTCCTTACCTCATTTTTGGGTGTCCGAGACTCATCGCTTTAGATGGGAACGCCGCGATTTTAGAGTAAATCCAAGCGTTTCCCTCCGAAGGAAAAGGTCGCGCGTTCGAATCGCGCCGGGGTCACCACCCCACCCCAGACATTATTCCGTTTTCCGCTCGCATAACACAATAGGCGTAGGGCTTACGAGTCAGGATTCTTTGACAGGATTTACGGTATTTTACAGGATTATCAGGATAAGGACCTAATCCCGTTAATCCCGTGCAATTCTGTTAATCCTGTCGAAAAATCCTGACTCGCAAGCATTACGCAACTAATTCATGAGTTCCACAATTGCGGTTTTTAGGAGGGCGGGGTCGCAGGGTTTGGAGAGGGTGCGGTGGGCGACAGTGGATTGGGCTTCCAGGTCGTGCACGCTTGTGCCGGAAAGGATGACTCGTTTGATGCCGGGGTGGCGCTGCGAAACTTCGGTGAGCAGGTCGAAACCGTTCATCGACGGCATGCGCAGGTCGGACACGATAATGTCCACCGGCTCGCCTTGCAGCAACGCCAAAGCCTCCGCGCCGCTTGCCGCGAAGGAGAGCGCCCATTCGCTGCGCATATGGTGCAGAGACCGCTTAATTCCCTGCAATATATTGGGTTCGTCATCGACAAAGAGTATCGAAAGCATAGTGTGTCCGTTGGCAGCCCTCTGCCACGATCCTATTATTCCGCACTACTGCCGTTTGCTTGAGATCGAATTTTTCGCGGCGGCGATTATTCTGCGAGGTCCGGTAGATCGCTTGCTGGGTCAACTTCGCTCTCCGGGCTTGAGGTCGACCGCGGAAGGCGGATGGTGAACCGTGTCCCTTGCCCCGATCGGCTCTCCACATCGATCGTTCCGCCGCTGGCTTTGACAATGCCTTGTACGATCGCCAGGCCGAGACCGCTGCCTCCCGTGCGCACCCGCGCCTTATCGGCCCGGTAGAAGCGAACAAAGATATGCGGCAAATCCTCCGGCGCAATCCCTACCCCGTTGTCCAGCACCACCAGGCGGCACTCCGATTCGCCAATCCGAACCGTCAACGATACCTGTCCGCCGGCCGGCGTGTACCGCAGGGCGTTATCGACCAGATTGAGAACAATACGGTGAAGCGAGTCTTCATCGCACTTAACCCACGCGAACGGATCGAGCCGCGCTTCAATGAGAATACCGGCCGTGTCGGCGCGGCGCTTCACGGCATCGATCACTCGCAGCGTAACCTCGGAGAGGTCGCCATCCGCCTTACGGTCGAAAAAGTACGCCGACCCCTCGTTGGCGGTTCTCGCGTCCAGCCGCGAAAGTACGCTCAGGCTGTCCACGATCTTTGTCATCCTCTGCACTTCTACCAGACTACTTTGCAGCGTCTTCTCGTACTCGCGTGGTGTACGCTCGCGAGTGAGCGCCAGCTCGATCTCTCCCTGTAAAATGGAAAGGGGCGTGCGAAGCTCGTGCGAAGCGTCAGCCGTGAAGTGTCGCATCGTGTCGATTGCGCCACGCAGACGCGTCAGCATCCGGTTAATCGCATTTGCCAGGTGCGCAACTTCGTCGTCCGAGTGAGAGTGCGTATTCAGCTTCACATGGGTTAAGTGATCCGCCGTGAGCAGCTCGGCCTCGGTGACTAGCGCATCGATCGGACGCAGCGTCCGGCCAACCAGCGTCCAGCTCCCGAGCGCAGAGATAATGAGGAAGAGGATAACGGTTACAACAATGGCGAGCAGCATCAATCGCAGCAAATACTCTGTGCGGCCCCAGGGCACGGCAACCTGAAGCTGGCAGTCCATATCGCGTATCTCGAACGAAAGGCAGCGGACTTCGGTGTCCTCGGTGTGGCGGAGGAAGTCGAACAGACGCCGGTCCGGGACACGCACATTAATGGTGGACATCGAGCGGAGGAGTTCAGGATTGGCCGGCATGGACGATGACGCTGCGATGGTTTCGTTGGTCGAGACCCTGCCGAGCCGTACAAACAACGTGCTGATGATCCAACCGTGGGTCGCACGGCCGAGAAACGTAGTCGGCGCCATATGCGCTATCTCATCGGCCAGCGCCGCCTGAACCCGCGCCTGGTTGCCCGAACGGATTGCATCGGACACCGGCTGATATTCCACGAGACGCTTCGAGGCCGCGCCAAGGGCTTCGTCGGTTTCGCGGGTTAGCGCGGTCCGCGCGCCCTGGTAGATGAGAGTGCCCGCAAGAACAAGCACGATCGCCACTGTGAACGTGTACCAGAAAGCTACCTTGAACCGTATAGATTTCGTCCACGCCAGTTTTTGCATATCAACCTACCAGCCCTTGCATATCAACCTAACTGATAGCCGACATTCCGGATCGTGTGGATGAGTTTCTTGTCTGCGCCGCGATCGACCTTGTTACGCAGATAGTTGATATAGACATCGACCACGTTCGTATTCGTATCGAAATCGAAGCCCCACACCTCTTCGGAGATCATCGCGCGCGTCACAGGCTCATAGGCGTGCTTCATCATAAAGTGCAAAAGCGAATACTCGCGCGCCGTGAGCTCGATAGTACGGCTGCCGCGCCTGCCGTGGCGCGTCTCTGTATCGAGCAGCAGGTCCTCCACCTGAAGTGTCCGACCCTCCCGATGCGACGATCGCCGCATGAGCGACCGCAGGCGAGCCTGCAGCTCCTCCAGCGAGAACGGCTTGGTAAGGTAATCGTCGGCGCCGGCATCCAGACCCGCCACTTTGTCCTGCACAGTATCGCGCGCGGTCACCATCAGGATCGGCACGCTGTTTCCATCGGCCCGCAAGCTCTCGCAGATATCGCGCCCCGTGCGCCCCGGCAGCATATGGTCCAGGATTAGAACGTCGTATGCGCCGGCTCGCGCCATCCCCAAACCCACCTCGCCATCGTACGCCACATCCACCTGGTGCCCCGCCTCCTCCAGCGCCTGCCGCACAAACGAAGCCAACTTCAGCTCATCCTCCACAACCAGCATTCGCATGTGTAAAGCCCTTCCGCCCAATCTCGCTCTTCGCAGCCCAGAACTAAATCTTCCCCGCCGCCCGCGCGGCCGCCAGGAACTCGTCGAGAGCGTCCTCCCACGGCCGCAGATCGTCCTTGCCTTGCAGTTCCAGCATGTAGTGACGCATCACGCTGTACCTGGGTCTACGGGTAGGAGAGCCGAACCGTTCCGCGTATTCGTCCGAGGTGATCGGCTTGACGGGCAGATCGGCATAGCCGCACTTGCGGACAATCGCTTCGGCAAATCCGTGCCAGCTCGTCTGCCCCGCATTGCTCACATGGTAAACACCGTAGATCGGCTGCTGTACGATCGTGTGAATCGCGCGGACCAGATCGCACGTGAATGTCGGCGTGCCGTACTGGTCGGCTACCACCGGAAGTTCGGGCTTGGTCTTCGCAAAGTTCAGCATGGCATACGGAAACGGCTTACCATAGACACCGTAAAGCCACGATGTACGAACCACGTACGTCCTACGGCAGTTTTGCATCGCCAGCCGCTCTCCCGCCAGCTTCGACGCGCCATAGTGGCTAATCGGATTGGGCGTATCGAACTCGGTGTAAGGCGCGCCCTTCTCACCGTCGAATACAAAGTCTGTGGAGATCGCCGCTAGCGCCGCGCCGACCTCCTCCGCCGCTGCCGCCACTACGCCTGTGCCGAGCGCATTCACCCGAAACGCCAAATCCGGATCGCGTTCGCAGCCATCCACATTCGTGTAAGCCGCGCCATGCAAAACCAGATCCGGCTTGTGTGCCGCAATCATGCTTCGCACGGCCGCGTAGTCCGTAATATCCATCGCCAGAATATCGCCAATAGCCGCCGGCCCACTATCTGTGGGAATGACTTCGTGGCCCAGTTCGCCGAGTATTCGCCGCGCATCCGTGCCGAGCATGCCGGCTGCGCCGGTGATTAGAATTCGCATGGCTGCATTATACTGGAAAGAACCTGAGCGGTCAACGTTACAACGGGGCAGCCGAGCCGACGACTGAAGTCACGCTTTTTGAAAGCACAAAGTCCACCTTCGTGGACTCCCAATCCGAGTCCGCGAAGGCGGACTTTGTGTCCTCATAAGTAGCGACTTCAGTCGCCGGGCAGAGATGCGATTGCCGTTGGCGCAGAAGTGTGTTACAATAGGATATCTAAATGCCTACTGCAAGAGATATCGTATGACTTCCGACCAATTC